>BNJS01001267.1_pt1 | contig 133765 bp, 204 predicted proteins | sample 8540461 | NCBI WGS metagenome assembly BNJS01 (sample SAMD00202454, study PRJDB9452) | human saliva metagenome | isolation source: human saliva | place: Japan
AAAAATGCCAAAACAATTTTTAGATATCGGTTGTGTGAAGGATTTATTCTCGCAAACTTCAAGAAAGTCATCCTGACAAAAACCTTTCTATGCCTTTGACATCTCCAAAGATCGGTCCAAATCGCTACCAAGAGCGAAACCCAACTGGGCAGTCAATTGTTCGTTATGACTTAGCTCGTCTTCCTATAAAAAGACGCCAGCATGGATATCTTACTTTGATATCTTTTCTCCTGCCAACTATGGAGAATTTCGTCGCGTTTTATCCAAAGATGTATCTTGATAAAGGTTATTCCAACTAAAAATCACCTCATGAAATCCGTCAGAAGGTACAAGACCAGCTGACAAACAAGGACTATTCAAACCAAGATATCAAAAATCATTTCCAAGAACACTTACCATCCCATTCCAGCCAAACTGCCTCCTTCTGACTAAAAACTATCACAGCAGAACAGCTCAAAGCCCCACCTAGCATGACGCTCCTACTCTTTCATATCGACCAGGAGCAAGATTGACTGAGTCAACTGGCAGAGATTACTATTGATACTGGAGATTCTGGTTGGGAAAGTACTCATTGATGACAAAAAACCGCATTTCAAGAAGATCTGCGGTTTTAAACTCCAATCTTTTAAACTATCTATCCTAAAAGTTCAAAACATTTTAAAGCTTTTTAGCTTCCATTTATTTTCGATTCGAAATAACAAACTTTATCAATAAATAACAAGTGAAATAAGGCCAGTACCAAATTCTCATAGCTACCCATGAAAAGAGATTTCGATGATTGAGAGGAAACAAATCGTGGTTACCTATATAGGAGCAGATGTCAAAATCACAAATAGTATCCAAAAATAAATCAGTCCATTTATATTTTGAAAATAGTTCACATAAAACACCTTCTTTTCCTATAATTATATTATAACACTCTATGTAAGTCGAACACAAAGAAATATGAGGTAAGCAACTACGAAGCATAAGGCTGAGCAAGTTACATATGCGTTCATCTGTATCTATGATTTCTATCTTTAAACAAGATTGACCCAAACTCATTAAAGAGCTCAAAAAGCGAATTTCAATCGAAATTCGCTTCTTATAGAAATGTATTAGTATAAATCTTTGTATCTTTATACTCAATGAAAATCAAAGAGTAAACTAGAAGCTAGCCGCAGGCTGTACTTCTGAGTACGGCATGTGTCAGCTGACGTGCGTGAACAGAGATTTTCGAAGAGTATTAGTTCATGCCAGTTATATCCTGTTGGTACAAATTGAGCGATTGTACGGTCAGATGAGAAGAATCCGCGTTTTAGAAATGTTAACGATAACTTTATCCAACCATGCGTCACGATCTTCGTAGTAGCCAACATTTGCTCTTTTGACTTTGATGTAGTCTTCCAAGTCAAGAAGAGTCATGAACCAGTCTTTCTGTTGATTAATTCATTGTAAAGACGTTCCAAGCGCTCTTGTTTCAGCTGCAAGAACTGCATCGCTAACGATGAAGTCAACCACATGGTTTGATAGCTTCACGAGCGTAGAATTCGCTTGATTTGTAAGCTGCTTTTGCGTAAAGATCGATAACAGTTTCTGAATCTTCACCAAAGATGTAGATGTTTTCGTCTCCAACCAACTCAGCGATTTCCACGTATAGCACCGTCCATAGTACTCAAGAGTCAAGGCTCCGTTCAACATGAATTTCATGTTACCAGTACCTGAAGCTTCTTTAGAAGCAAGTGAGATTTGTTCTGAGATATCACATGCTGGGATAAGGAAGCTTGCTGCTGCAACGTTGTAGTTTTCAACCATAACAACTTGCAGGTGTGCGGAGCTACTGCTGGATCGTTAGCAATAACTTCTGACATGCAAAGGATCAAGTGGATGATGTCTTGAGCAATTGTGTAGGCTGGAGCTGCTTTTACCACCAAAGAAGATTGTGATTGATCGAGCAGGATGTTACCAGCTTTTGATGTCAAGGTATTTGTGGATCACGTACAAAGCGTTCATTTGTTGGCGTTTGCTACGTGTGAGACGTTTGATTTGGATATCAAAGTGTATAGAGTTTGGATTGATTTCCACACCTGGTGCTCTTTCAAGTGACGAGCCAATTTACGTTTGTTGTGAGCTCTTGATGTTTCCAATTTTTCTTTGACAGCTGCTTTGTCTTCGTAAGACAAGAGTTTTTCAAGCTCATCTGCTTCATGGTGCCAACCGTCTCCAAGAATCTCATCTAAGTAGTGAGAGAGAGCAGGTTAGGCATGCATGAGCCAACGACGGAAAGTGATACCGTTTTGTTGTTGTTAAATTTTTCTGCAAAGGTCATAGGCTTTCAACTCAGAGTTCTTTCAAGATTTCAGTGTGTGGAGTGCCGCTACGCACGTTAACGCTGTCAACATCCACGTGAGTGGATGCATCCATGTGAGCGTGAACACGTCCGCTCTCATCTGAGCAATTTGAACAGCTGGATCTTTGTATTCTCGCTTTCACGCGACGGTCCAATTCTTCAATGATTGGTACCAAGTGAGGAACCGCTATTTGCAAGAATTCGAGAGGCCATTTTCTTGTGAAAGAGCTTCAGCCAAAGATTGTGTGGTTGGTGTAGGCAGTCATGCTACGAACGATTGAGATTGCTTCGTCAAAGCTCGATACCACGAGCAGTCAAAAGACGGAAATCAACTCGATGTCATTGATGGGTGAGTATCGTTGATTTGGACAACTGCGTAGTCAGCAAAGGTCATATGCGAGTCGCTTTCCTTTTTCCCGACTGCTTTCGTCGATGATCGATAGCGCACCGTTTGAAACCATGTAGTATTGTTGGAAGATACGGAGCAATTCACCTTGACGATCACTATCATCTGGGTAAAGGGAAAAGGAGTCAAGTTGCGAGCGATGTCAATGTCTTATCAGTACTGGCCATCTTTAATGATAGAAGAACTCAACTGAGTCCAAGTCAAACAAACGCAAGCGGTTTCTTAGTTGCTGTCTCTACAACCAGTAACATCAATATCATAAAGAGTTGATGTCAAAAGTAAAGTCTGCAAATGGTGCTTGTTGGCTACGGCTTGAGGCGCAACCAGCTTATTGCTCTGTCAACCATGCATTTGGAATTGTTTCTTGTTGGTTGTTTCAGAACTTGTTGGAAAAGTGACCAAAGTGGTAGTTAAGAAAGACCAACACCGTCACCATTCAAACGGCAAGAGGTAACGTTGGTCGATAAAAGCGAGGCAGCCAAACGTCCCAAACCACCATTACCAGCTGGTCGTCTACTTCTTCTCAACTTCGATCAAGTCTCACCTCGCAGCTGCGGGTTCTAACATCGTCTCGTAAAGACCAAGGTTAATCTCGTTGTTTGAGTAGAGTTTACCGATCAAGAACTCAGCTGATATGTAGTAGACTCTTACCAGTGTTAACTGGTTTTTGGCCTGCAGAAGCAAGCTTTGCTGCAGTTAAGAAGAGCGAGGTAAAGCTCTTCATTGCTACGATCTCTGCAAATGGACTTTTATTGTAACGATTTTGTGCAAATTCTTGTAGTGATAACATGTTTAGAAGATTGTCTCAGATGTTGTATTATTTCTTTAATTCTGCAGTCTCATTGATTCGGCGATAGATTGTTGTCAAGTCAAGCAAAGCCTTCTCGACAGCTGGTGTCAATTGATCTTCAGTCATACGCCAAGACCAGTTTCCACCAAGAGTAGATGGGAAGTTCATACGAGCTGTCTCATCCAATTCTAGCAAATCTTGCATAGTTGCGATTGCCATGAAGCTAACTGATGAAAAGACTGTACGAAGCATAGCGTGAGCACTGTTTCTATTCTTTGTACGGTTAGATGTAGCGAGTCATGTATTCACGAGTCGCTATCATCGATCCGTTACGGTACCAACCAAGGACCGTATTGTTATCGTGTGTTCCTGTGTACATAACTGAGTTAGCAGGTGCCAAGTGTGGGCTATCGATGCTTTCGTCTTCTGGGTTGAAGGCAAATTGAAGAATCTTCATTCCTGAGAAGCCAGTACGTTCACGCAATTCGATAACTTCATCTGTCATGAAACCAAGGTCTTCTGCGATGATGTTTAACTCACCAAGTTCTTCCTTAACAGCTGCAAAAAGCTTGTAGCCAGGACCTTTCACCCACTCACCAGGTGCTGTATCCAGAACCAGCAGGATTTCCCAGTAAGATTCGAAGCCACGAAGTGGTCGATACGAACGATGTCGTAGATTTTGAAGCTTTTCACGCAAGCGTTCAATCCACCATTTGTAACCGTCTTTGTCCATTGCTTCCCAGTCATAGATTGGGTTACCCCAAAGCTGACCAGTTGCAGAAAACTCATCTGGCGGGCATCCTGCGATGCAAGTAGCCTTACCGTTGACATCTGTCTTGAAGAGATGTGGATTTGCCCACATATCGCTTGAATCTTCCGCTACGTAGATTGGCATGTCTCAACGATTTCGATGTGGTTGTCGTTAGCGTAAGCTTTCAATTTCAACCATTGTTGGAAGAAGAAATATTGAGTCACACGGTGTGCAAAACCAACTTGTCTGCCAATTGCTCACGGTAGCTTTCTCAAGTACTGAAGCTTTACGAGCTCGAGCATCTGCATCTGGCCATTCGGTCCAAGCAAGACTGTCAAAATGCTCTTTTGGATAGCCATATACTCGCAAAGAGTTCAAGCCGCGATTGTTGTCTTGAGCAAACTTCTCTCAAAAATCTTTAACATCTCCCACTTCCAAGAAACGTTTACCTGCTTTTTCACTAAAAGAGGACGGCGCGGCATAGTAGTAGATTTTCGCATAATCAGCTTCAGACGCATCACTGCAAAGTCAACCCTTCAAGGTCACTGTGTTGCAACAAGCCTTTGTTCCACCAAGATATCTCAAATCGATAAAATGAGTGTTCCTGCGAAGGCTGAGAAAGATTGGTAAGGAGAATCTCCGTAACTAGTTGTTCCTAGTGGAAGTGATTTGCTAGTAACGTTGTTTTAGTGCGAACCAAGAAATCAACGAAGTCGTAAGCACTTTTACCAAATGATCCGATTCCGTATGCTCTGGAAGAGAGAAATGTGCATCAACACACCACTTTGACGTTTTTCATAATAAGCACCTCATGTGTTTATAGTTAGATATTACATTTTATGAACGCAAACGTTTGCGTTATTACTAGTATAGCTCATTTTCTCGATAAATGCAAGCGGTTTTAAGTAACTGATTGATCTAAAAATCTTACTCGTATATATATTCTTTCAGGCAACAAAACAAAAATAGGAATAAGGGTTTCACTTATCTCATTACAAAAATAAAGGGAGAATCCTCTGGTTTCCATTTGTAAATTAGGGCAATCGTTTTCTCAACTAAATTTAAAAACAAAACGGATTTTGGGATTTTCTACTATTATATGACGATGAAGTTGTTATATTTTTGTAAAAATTTTTAAAAATTTTTACAAAAACACTTGCAACCGCTTTTTCTGATTGTGCTATACTAGTCCCATAAAGGAAAAACGTTTGCGTTTCCTCATTATAAAATTTAGTACTCTTTAGAGAAATCACACTATGTCATCTAAATTCATGAAGAGCTGCTGTGCTTGGAACTGTTACACTTGCTAGCTTGCTTTTTGGTAGCTTGCGGAAGCAAAACTGCTGATAAACCCTGCTGATTCTGGTTCATCCGAAGCGAAAGAACTCACTTTCTACGTTGAAGACCAATAAAGCCTTTGCTGAATCAGCTGCAAAAGCTTACGAAAAAGAAGCTGGCGTAAAAGTTACCATCAAAACAGGGAGACCAAATGGGTGGGCTTGACAAACTTCTCTGACAACCAATCAGGGTCAAGCTGCTGACGTTATGATGGCTCCATACGACCGTGTAGGTAGCCTTGGTCACTGACGGACAACCTCAGAAGTGAAATTGAGCGACGGTGCTAAAAAGCAGATGATAAAACTAAATCTCTTGTGACAGTTGCTGATGGTAAAAGTTTACGGTGCTCCTGCTGTTATCGAGTCACTTGTTATGTACTACAACAAAGACTTGGTAAAAGAAGCTCCAAAAACTTTTGCTGACTTAGAAAACCTTGCTAAAGATAGCAAATATGCCTTCGCTGGAGAAGATGGAAAAACTTCTGCTTTCCTAGCTGACTGGACAAACTTCTCACTATGCATATGGACTTCTTGCTGGTAACGGTGCTTACGTATTCGGACAAAACGGTAGAAAGACGCTAAAGATATCGGTCTTGCAAACGACGGTTCTATCGCAGGTATCAACTACGCTAAATCTTGGTATGAAAAATGGCCTAAAGGTATGCAAGATACTGAAGGTGCTGGCAACTTAATCCAAAACTCAATTCCAAGAAGGTAAAAACAGCTGCTATCATCGACGGACCTTGGAAAGCTCAAGCCTTTAAAGATGCTAAAGTAAACTACGGTGTTGCAACTATCCCAACTCTTCCAAACGGAAAAGAATATGCTGCATTCGGTGGTGGTAAAGCTTGGATTATCCCATCAAGCACTAAGAACCTTGAAGGCGCTCAAAAATTTGTAGACTTCCTTGTTTCAACTGAAGAACAAAAAGCCTTCTACGATACAACTAACGAAATCCCAGCTAACACTGAAGCTCGTACATATGCTGAAGGTAAAAATGATGAGTTGACAACAGCTGTTATCAAACAGTTCAAGAACGCTCAACCAATGCCAAATATCTCTCAAATGTCTGCAGTTTGGGATCCAGCGTGAAAACTATGCTCTTTGATGCTGTAAGTGGTAAGAAAGATGCGAAAACAGCTGCTAACGACGCTGTAACATTGATCAAAGAAACAATCAAACAAAAATTTGGTGAATAAAAAATTTGTTCAAGGGGGGTTGAATTCAAATCCCCCTTTGAATTTATCAATAGAAAACATATATAGTTTAGGTTTTAACTAGAAACTAGTATCCTATGAAAGGAGTTATTATGGAAAAGCAACAACCTAGTAAAGCAGCCCTGCTGTCTATCATTCCTGGGTTAGGACAGATTTACAATAAACAAAAAGCAAAAGGTTTTATCTTCCTTGGTGTAACCCTTGTATTTCTCCTCTACTTCCTAGCACTTGCAGCCCCTGAATTGAGTAATCTCATCACTCTTGGTGACAAACCAGGTCGTGACAATTCCCTCTTTATGCTGATTCGTGGTGCCTTCCATTTAATCTTTGTAGTTGTTTATGTACTCTTTTATTTCGCAAATATCAAAGATGCACATACAACTGCCAAACACATTAACAATGGCATACCAGTAGCCTTACCTTTAAAGAAATGATCAAAGGAATCTATGAAAATGGCTTCCCTTACCTCTTGATCATTCCATCTTATGTTGCCATGACTTTTGCGATTATCTTCCCGGTTATCGTAACCTTGATGATCGCCTTTACCAACTATGACTTCCAGCACTTGCCACCAAACAAATTGTTGGACTGGGTTGGTTTGACCAACTTTACGAACATCTGGAGTTTGAGTACCTTCCGTTCTGCCTTCGGTTCTGTTCTTTCTTGGACTATCATTTGGGCTTTATCTGCCTCAACTTTACAGATCGTGATTGGTATCTTCACAGCTATCATTGCTAACCAGCCATTTATCAAAGGAAAACGTATCTTTGGTGTTATTTTCCTTCTTCCTTGGGCTGTCCCAGCCTTCATCACTATCTTGACATTCTCAAATATGTTTAACGATAGTGTCGGAGCCATCAACACTCAAGTATTGCCAATCTTAGCTAAATTCCTTCCTTTCCTTGATGGTGCTCTTATTCCTTGGAAAACAGACCCAACTTGGACTAAGATTGCCTTGATTATGATGCAGGGTTGGCTTGGATTCCCATACATCTACGTTTTTGACCTTGGGTATCTTACAATCTATTCCTAACGACCTTTACAGAAGAAGCTAGTGACGGTGCCAATGCTTGGCAAAAATTCACCAACATCACTTTCCCAATGATCTTGGCTGTTGCGGCACCTACTGATTAGCCAATACACCTTCAACTTTAACAACTTCTCTATCATGTACCTCTTCAATGCTGGAGGACCTGGTAGTGTCGGTGGTGGAGCTGGTTCAACCGATATCTTGATCTCATGGATCTACCGTTTGACAACAGGTACATCTCCTCAATACTCAATGGCGGCAGCTGTTACCTTGATTATCTCTATCATTGTCATCTCAATCTCTATGATCGCATTCAAGAAACTACACGCATTTGATATGGAGACGTCTAAAGATGAATAACTCAATTAAACTCAAAAACGTAGACTGACTCAAACCCTTACTTACCTCTACTTAATTGGCCTATCGATCGTGATTATCTATCCACTGTTGATTACTATCATGTCAGCCTTTAAAGCAGGTAACGTCGCAGCCTTTAAACTAGATACTAACATCGACTTCAATTTTGATAACTTTAAAGGACTCTTTACTGAAACTCTATATGGTACTTGGTATCTCAATACCTTGATCATCGCCTTGATTACCATGGCGGTTCAAACAAGCATCATCGTACTTGCTGGTTATGCCTACAGCCGTTACAACTTCTTGGCTCGTAAACAAAGTTTGGTCTTCTTCTTGATTATCCAAATGGTGCCAACCATGGCCGCTTTGACAGCCTTCTTCGTTATGGCACTTATGTTGAACGCCCTTAACCACAGCTGGTTCCTCATCTTCCTCTACGTTGGTGGTGGTATCCCGATGAATGCTTGGCTCATGAAAGGCTACTTGATACAGTGCCAATGTCTCTAGACGAATCTGCAAAACTAGACGGTGCAGGACACTTCCGCCGCTTCTGGCAAATTGTTCTTCCACTTGTTCGCCCAATGGTTGCCGTACAAGCTCTCTGGGCCTTCATGGGACCTTTTGGAGACTATATCCTTTCTAGTTTTCTTGCTTCGTGAGAAAGAATACTTTACTGTTGCCGTAGGTCTCCAAACCTTCGTTAGCAATGTGAGAAAAACTTGAAGATTGCCTACTTCTCAACGAGTGCTATCCTCATTGCCCTTCCAATCTGTATTCTCTTCTTCTTCCTACAAAAGAACTTTGTTTCAGGACTTACTAAGTGGCGACAAGGGATGATATCTCCCGCCACCCTTTTTCATTTTTGAAGCTTGTGACTATAAAACTATCCTTGTAGCAAAGCAATTTTTCTCCTAGACTTGAAATGAAAAGCACATTTCTCTATATAATAATACTCATATAGAAAAACACCTTTTAGAAAGATACCTATGCTTCCATATCCATTTTCCTATTTTTCAAGTATTTGGGGATTTCGTAAGGCCCTATCCAAACGTTTCGGGCTTAACTGGTTTCAACTACTCTTTACCAGTATCTTCCTTATCAGCTTGTCCATGGTGCCCATTGCCATACAAAACAGCTCTCAGGAAACTTATCCGCTAGAAACCTTTATTGATAATGTCTATGAACCATTGACAGATGAGGTTGTCCAGGATCTCTCTGAACACGCTGCAATTGTTGATGGCAAATTAACTTATACAGGAACAGCTAATCAAGCACCTTCTCTTTTAATCGGTCCAAGTCAAAGCAAGGAATTACCTAAGGACTTGCAACTGCATTTCGATACGAAAGAACTAGTCATCAGCAAGGAGAGTAAAGAGCTGACCCGCATCTCTTACCAAGCCATTCAGACTGAGAGTTTCAAAAGTAAAGACAGCTTGACCCAAGCCATTTCTAAAGACTGGTACCAGCAGAATCGTGTCTATATCAGTCTCTTTCTAGTTCTCGGTGCGAGCTTCCTCTTTGGTTTGAATTTCTTTATCGTCTCTCTAGGAGCAGAGTCTTCTCCTCTATATCACTCAAGAAATCACGCCTCTTTTCATTTAGGACCTTTAAAGAGTGCTACCATTTTATCTTGAACTGTTTAGGATTACCAACTCTGATTACACTTATTTTGGGATTATTTGGCCAAAATATGACAACCCTCATCACTATACAAAACATTCTTTTTGTTCTATATCTGGTCACTATATATAAAAACGCATTTCCGTGATCCAGATTATCATAAATAGGGAGATTTTTATGCCCGTTACGATTAAAGATGTGGCCAAGGCTGCTGGTGTTTCACCTTCAACCGTAACCCGTGTTATTCAAAATAAATCAACCATTAGCGACGAAACTAAAAAACGCGTTCGCAAGGCTATGAAGGAGCTCAATTACCACCCCAACCTCAACGCTCGTAGCTTGGTAAGTAGTTATACCCAAGTTATCGGCTTGGTCCTTCCTGACGACTCAGACGCCTTCTATCAAAATCCCTTCTTCCCATCTGTCCTCCGTGGTATCGCCCAAGTCGCTTCTGAAAACCACTATGCCATTCAGATTGCAACAGGGAAAGATGAAAAAGAGCGACTTAAAGCGATTTCACAGATGGTTTACGGTAAACGTGTGGATGGTTTGATTTTCCTTTATGCCGAAGAGGAAGATCCCTTGGTCAAACTAGTTGCTGATGAGCAGTTCCCCTTCCTCATCCTAGGAAAATCCATTTCACCCTTTATCCCTCTTGTTGACAATGACAATGTCCAAGCTGGTTTTGATGCAACCGAATATTTCATTAAAAAAGGCTGCAAACGAATTGCCTTCATTGGAGGGACGAAGCGACTCTTCGTAACGCAAGACCGTTTAACAGGCTATGAGTCAGCACTCAAACAATACCAACTGCCTATTGACGGAAATTTGACCTATTTTGCAACGGAATTCTTAGAAGAAAAAGGGTATCAATTTAGTAAACTCCTCTTTCAGCATGATCCTCAGATTGATGCTATTATTACAATCGATAGTCTCCTAGCCGAAGGGGTCTGTGACTATATTGCTAAGCACCAACTGGATGTCCCTGTTCTCAGCTTTGACTCGGTCAATCCCAAGCTCAACTTGGCAGCCTATGTTGATATCAATAGCCTAGAACTTGGTCGTGTTTCCCTTGAAACCATCCTCCAGATTATCAACGATGCTAAAAGCAATAAACAAATTTGTTACCGTCAGTTGATTGCCCACAAAATTATCGAAAAATAAAAACCAGCTCGAGCTGGTTTTTTTGATCACTAATTATCTGTTTCAACGAACCGTCCCAAAATATGAACATTCTCCGAGACAGAGACAAAGGCGCTTGGATCCACCTGTTTCATAATCTGTTTAAATTCATTAAACTCTGCACGTGTAATGACAGTGATTAAAACTGCCTTTCTTTCGTGATTATAGGTTCCTTCTGCATCGTGGATCATGGTTGCACCGCGGTGCAATTTTTTATGGATTTTTTCAATTACCTTCTCTGGATGATTGGTCACAATCATGGCCTGCATCCGTTTTTGCTTGGTAAAGACAGCGTCTGTGACACGGCTAGAGACAAAGATGGTAATCATAGAGTAGAGAGCGTATTCCCAACCAAAGGTCAAGCCTGCTATCAGCATGATGGTCCCATTTACCAAGAAAGAAATACTACCAACATTCTTACCCGTTTTCTTGCGAATAGTCAGGCTGACGATATCCGTCCCACCACTGGAGATATTGTTTCGAAGAGCAAAACCAATCCCCAAGCCCATGACAACACCCCCAAAAAGGGCATTGATAATGGGATCCTCCGTCAAGGTCGCCACAGGGACAAACTGGATAAAGAAGGAACTCATGGATACCGTTATAAAGGTAAAGACGGTGAACTTATGCCCAATCTGATACCAAGCCAAGACCATCAAAGGAAAATTAATGGCGTAGAAGGTTAGCGAAATCGATATGAAAACCAAACCAGTGATTACTCAAGGCAGAGATAATCTGTGCCAGACCTGTCGCACCACTCGAATACACATGACCCTGGTTGGAAAAAGAAATTGACCGCTACTGCTGATAAAAATCCATAGACCAGAGAGGCCGAAATCTTCTCATCATATTTTTCGCGAGAGATGCTTTGTAAGACACGTAAAATTTTTATCTGATGAGCAAAGCGGCGCAGATAATAGCGCCACCGCTTAATTCGTTTTGCTTGTTTCATCTTCTTCTACTTGTAAGCTGAGTTCCTCTAGTTGTTTGAGAGCTACTGTTGAAGGAGCTTGTGTCATTGGGTCAGTTGCCTTGTTGTTCTTAGGAAAGGCAATTACTTCACGGATATTTTCTTCTCCAGCAAGCAACATGACAAAACGGTCAAGCCCGATAGCCAAACCACCGTGTGGTGGGAAACCATAGTCCATGGCTTCAAGAAGGAATCCAAACTGGTCATTTGCTTCTTCTACTGAGAAGCCAAGGGCCTTGAACATGCGTTCTTGAAGGTCTTTTTGATTGATACGAAGGCTACCACCACCAAGCTCATAACCGTTCAAGACGATATCGTAAGCAATGGCACGAACCTTAGCCAAATCGCCTTCTAATTCGTGAGCAGTCTCTTCCTGTGGAAGAGTGAATGGATGGTGAGCGCTCATGTAACGGCCTTCTTCTTCAGACCATTCAAACATTGGCCAGTCAACCACCCAAAGGAAGTTGAATTTATCATTATCAATCAAACCAAGCTCTTTGGCAATACGTCCACGAAGGGCACCAAGAGTTGCATTGGCTACCTCAAGCGTATCCGCCACAAAGAGAACCAAGTCCTTATCTTCAAGAGCAAGCGCGCTGTTGTCAATTCTGCTTGGATGCCTGTCAAGAACTTAGCAACTGGTCCATTTAATTCTCCATCAACAACCTTAACCCAAGCAAGACCTTTGGCACCATACTGTTTGGCTACTTCTGTCATCTTGTCGATGTCTTTACGTGAATAGTTGTCCGCAGCTCCTTTGACCACAATGGCTTTTACAGCAGGTGCTTCTGAAAAGACTTTAAAGTCTCACACCTTTGACCACTTCTGTCAAGTCCTGAAGCAACATGTCAAAACGCGTATCAGGTTTATCAGAACCGTAAAGAGCCATGGCATCATCGTATTTCATACGAGGGAATGGTAGCGTTACTTCGATGCCTTTGGTTTCCTTCATCACGCGCGCAATCAAACCTTCTGTGATGTCTTGGATTTCCTGCTCAGTAAGGAAGGATGTTTCCAAGTCGACCTGGGTAAACTCAGGCTGGCGGTCTCCACGCAAGTCTTCATCACGGAAACATTTGACGATTTGGTAGTAACGGTCAAAACCAGCATTCATCAAGAGTTGTTTCGTGATTTGTGGACTTTGAGGCAGCGCATAAAAATGCCCTTTATTGACACGAGATGGCACCAAATAGTCACGCGCCCCTTCAGGCGTTGACTTAGAAAGGAATGGTGTCTCCACGTCGATAAACTCCAACTCATCCAAGTAGTTGCGGATAGAGTGGGTTACCTTGGCACGAAGTTTGAGATTTTCCAACATTTCTGGACGACGAAGGTCAAGGTAACGGTAACGCAAACGCGTATCGTCATTTGCCTCAATCCCATCCTTAATCTCAAATGGGGTTGTCTTAGCTGTATTAAGCACTGTCAAGGCTGTCACGTTTAACTCAACTGCACCAGTTGGCAACTTATCATTGGCTTGCTCACGCGCAGCGACCTGACCTGTCACCTCGATAACAAATTCGCTACGAAGGCTTTCAGCTGTTGCCATGACCTCTGCAGAGACTTTTTCAGGGTTGATAACCAACTGCATGATTCCTTCACGGTCACGAAGGTCGATAAAGATCAAACCACCAAGGTCACGACGACGGCCAACCCATCCTTTCAAGGTCATTTCTTGTCCGATGTGTTCCTCACGAACACGACCAGCATACATACTACGTTTCATGTTTTCTCTCCTCTTTTATTCTGTTACTATTTTACCATAAAAGCGCAGGCTCTTCATGAAAATCATCAGAAAAGTTTGCCAGTCTTTAAAAATCAAGTGAAGACTCTAAAAATTAACGCCATACAAAAATCCGATGAAGTTCACCGGACTCTTTTATTTTGAATTTTTGCCTGCTTTACGCTTTTCAGCAATTTCGGCTGCCTTTCGAGGCAGGACAATTTCCGTTGTATAAGCTGTCCCAAAGCGCAAGACACCTGCAATAGGGGCAAAGACAACTGCTAGATAGTTATAGAAGAAATCGCCCTTAAAGGCATAAGCTAGTGCCCCAATGATAAAAAATAGAACGACTGCTTGAATCACTGCTAATAAAATTACTCGTTTCATGTGACCTCCTGACTCTATTATAGCATGAGAATCATCAAAAAGCTGACTAAATTATTCAAAGCGTGGAGAGAAATACTGTAGACCAGACCTTTTCGGCTAATATAAGCCAAGCCCAAGCTAAAACCAAGACTAGCATAAACTAAAAATTGTTGCACATCTCCTGGGAAATGAATCAAGGCAAACAAGACACTTGATACCAGGAGAAAAATCAGAGTTTGTTTGCTATTGTCTTGCTTAGGAAAGAGATAGCGTGCCAGCATCCCTCTAAAGATAAGTTCTTCCGTCAAAGAAGCAAAAATAACGATCGCAAAGAAAGAGAAGAGTGGCTGAGCCAAGGTCAAGTCTGTCGCTGTTTGCTGATTTACTGAAGGATTATCGGGCAGGAAGAATTGAACGACAAGAGATAAAAACCAAACCAAGGCAGGGAGCCAAATAAATCGATTAAAACCATTTTCTTCAATGTGAATAGGAGCCTTTTTATACCATTTGTAAACACAGTATACATATACTCCAGCCAAGACCACATAGAACAAGGTAGTAGCATAGGGTGAAGCTCCTAATTTCAAAGCTTCTACAGCCCCACTCTGAACGGTCCCATAGATAAACAAAAAAGATAGAAAGGCTAGAAAAAACCAGCCAAGGTTTTTAAGTAGTTTCATAAAGGTCTCCTATTTAAAATAACGTTTCACCATAGGTAACTGCATCACATTGATATAAATATGGATTGTTCCTACAAGTAAGAAGGCTAGTAACTGAATCTCTCCTGTCAATAAAGAAAAGAGATCAATCAGAAAGTAGATACCTGGCAAGACATAATTATTTAATTGGAATAAAATCCGAAAACTCTGTTCCAAATTAGCCTTGCGCTCCCCTTCATCGCAAGAATCGAAATAGTCCAATACATCCTTTGGTGTAGAGAAAAATGCCAAATCAAACTGACGAACAATCGCAATGGTCTTAAAAAGATATTTTTGAACACCGAAAATCAACACTAATGCCAAAAAAGAAAGAGATAAGGTTAGATGGCTTCCATTTAGTACAATTGCTTCACTACCTGAGATGAAAAGAGCCAATAAAATCGCTACACTTGCACTATTAAAAGCAATGGTTCCAAACTCGAGATTCCGATACATTTGCACATAATAGGTTTCATTCAGATCATCCTCCATTTCCTCTTGATACAAGGAATGAAATTTTCTGCTTTTTCTTTAGAAATTGAATGTCAAAAGAATGCTAATGAAACCTAACAGTAAACAAATAGCTGATATCCATGGTATCAAGATTTTTACATCTAAAATAATTCCGTGAGATTCAGCAAGTGCCTTAAACATCCCTACAAACATGGCCAGAAAAACTCCCAAAACAATAGACATCAAAAATAACAATCCATGCTTCTTTTTCATATTCATTCTCCTTATTCACTTGCTAGATTTTTTGCTTTCTTTTCAATCCAGTCAACGACTGGGATGAGAGCAAAGTAGGCCCAAACAAACTGGTCACTTTGATAGGGACTAAACCAGCCTAAGTCTATCCCAATCAGTAAAAACACGCTGACTAATAGAGCTGTGACTACTACATAATAAATCACTCTATACTTGTTCATCACTCGTCCTCCTCCAAGCGAAATACCGATTCGACTGTTTCGTTGAAAATTTGAGATATTTTCAGGGCAATGATAATGGACGGGGTGTATTCGTCCCGTTCTAGTAAGCTAATGGTCTGCCTGGAAACTCCTGCTAGCTTGGCTAGTTCGGTTTGATTGAGACCATCGCGCAGCCCGAAGCTCTTTAGACGATTTTTAGCATTCCTTTCTCCTTTTCTCTTAACTTGCTTACATTGTAACACATCTTTTCTTTTTGACAATTATATTTTTCAAAAAGTTTATGATTTTTGGTCATTTGCAAAAGAAAAAGGTCAGGAATAGGCTCCTGACCAATTTATCTATCATTAAAAATCCCTAGTTTTTCAAAAGATTTCTGAAAGTTTTGCTGATTGTCTCAAGTGACACTTGCGCTTCTTCTCGTGTTTGGTTGTTCTTGACAGTCACTTGTCCGCTTTCGACTTCGCTTTCTCCTAGGGTGATGAGGGTCTTAGCCGCAAAGATATCGGCCGACTTGAACTGAGCTTTGAGTTTACGGTTGAGGTAATCACGCTCTGCTTTTGAAACCTTGTTGGCGAAGAGTTTGTACTAGTTCTAGGGCTTTGACATTTGCTCCGTCTCCCAAGACTGCGATATAAACATCTAGGGCGTTTTCGATAGGGAGGGCCACACCTTGCTTTTCAAGGATGAGAAGCAGGCGCTCTACACCAAGTCCAAAACCAAATCCAGCAGTTTCAGGGCCACCAAAGTAAGCAACCAAACCATCGTAACGACCACCCGCACAGACTGTCAGATCATTGCCCTCGATTTCAGTGATGAACTCGAAAATGGTGTGGTTGTAGTAGTCCAGACCACGCACCATATTGGTATCGATGATATAGTCTACTCCCAGATTTTCCAACATCTGACGCACAGCATCAAAGTGAGCTTGGCTTTCTTCATCAAGGAAGTCCAAGATAGAAGGCGCATTCTCACTGCTACCTTATCTTCTTTTTCCTTAGAGTCCAAGACACGAAGAGGATTTTCCTCCAAACGACGTTGGCTGTCCTTAGACAAGGTCTCCTTGAGCGGTGTCAAATAGTCAATCAAGGCCTGACGGTAAGCCGCGCGGCTCTCAGGATTTCCAAGAGTGTTGAGGTGCAATTTGACACCTTGGATGCCGATTTCTTTCAAGAAATGGGCTGCCATAGCGATTGTTTCCACATCGGTAGCTGGATTGCTAGAGCCAAAACACTCAACCCCAATCTGGTGGAACTGGCGCAAACGCCCTGCCTGTGGACGCTCATAACGGAACATTGGACCCATGTAGTAGAACTTACTTGGTTTTTGCACTTCTGGAGCGAAGAGTTTATTTTCCACATAGGAACGGACAACGGGCGCTGTTCCTTCTGGACGGAGGGTGATATGGCGGTCACCCTTGTCATAGAAGTCGTACATTTCCTTGGTTACGATATCCGTTGTATCTCCGACAGAGCGGCTGATAACCTCGTAATGTTCAAAAATAGGCGTGCGCACTTCTGCATAGTTATAGCGCTTGAAAATCTCACGGGCAAAACCCTCAACGTACTGCCATTTGGCAGATTCAGCAGGCAAGATATCCTGCGTTCCTTTTGGTTTTTGTAATTTCATAGGGAATCCTCTTTAAACTTAATAGTCTTATTTTACCATAAATAGAGGGATTAAGACAGCGAGAGAAGAAAATCTCAAGAGAGTCTTTTCAGAAAATTCATCAAAAACTTGCCAAATTGTCAGAATTATGAGAAAATAGAGGATATTTATCACGTGGAGGGACTGCTATGAGAGACGATATCAAAATCAATGACCGTGCTTTGGCCTTACAAGACCAAATTATCGAAAAACTAGAGAAGGTTTTTGATACAGATGTGGAATTGGATGTTTACAATCTAGGGCTGATTTATGAAATCAATCTGGACGAAACAGGTCTCTGTAAGATTGTTATGACCTTCACCGATACTGCCTGCGATTGTGCAGAAAGTTTGCCTATCGAAATCGTGGCAGGTCTGAAACAAATCGAGGGTATTGAAGATGTCAAGGTTGAAATTACCTGGTCACCCGCTTGGAAGATTACACGAATCAGTCGCTACGGCCGTATTGCCCTTGGACTGCCACCTCGTTAAGTAGGCAAATTACTTTTAAAGATGAAAAGAAGCAAGCCCAAGTTGGCTTGCTTTTTGAGTTTATTTTTTACCTGACTTGTCCATATTCCAGAAGTCTGTCACGGCTCCACGAGAAGCAGATGATACGATGTGGGCATATTTACCTAGGACACCACGGCTGTAAAGCGGTGGCAAGGTTGTTTCTGCCTTGCGTTTTTCAAGCTCTTCTTCAGATACGGCCATGGAAATTTCTTTAGTATCTTGGTCAACCGTAACGATATCACCTGTACGAAGGTAGGCAATTGGTCCACCATCCTGAGCTTCAGGAGCGATATGTCCAACAACCAGACCATAAGTACCACCAGAGAAAACGTCACGTCGGTCAAGAGGGCAACCTTGTCTCCCTGACCTTTACCAACGATCATTGATGAAAAGCGACAGCATCTCAGGCATACCGGGACCACTCTTTAGGTCCAACGAACGAACAACGACTACATCGCCATCAACGATTTCATCTGTCAGAACGGCCTGAATAGCATCCTCTTCTGAGTCAAAGACCTTAGCTGGACCAACGTGACGACGCACTTTAACACCTGATACTTTAGCAACCGCACCATCAGGAGCAAGGTTCCCGTTCAAGATGATAAGCGGACCGTCTGCACGTTTTGGATTTTTCCAGTGGCATGATGACTTTTTGTGACCTGGTGTGAGATCTGCAAAGTCAGCCAAGTTCTCAGCAACAGTCTTACCAGTACATGTAATGCGATCTCGTGAAGGAAACCATTCGCTAGTAAATACTTCATAACCGCAGGACACCACCGACTTCGTAGAGGTCTTGGAAGACATACTGACCAGATGGCTTCAAGTCAGCCAAGTGAGGCACACGTTCTTGGATCGTATTGAAAGTCCTCAAGTGACAAGTCAACATTGGCAGCATGGGCAATGGCAAGCAAGTGAAGAGTGGCATTTGTAGAACCACGAGAGCCATCGTTACAGTAATAGCATCTTCAAAGGTCTTCACGAGTCAAGATATCTGATGGTTTTGAGACCGAGTTCCAACATCTTAACAACAGCACGTCCTGCTGCTTTCGATATCTTCTTTCTTATCAGCTGATTCAGCTGGGTGAGAGGATGAGCCCAACGAAACTCATACCTAGAACTTCGATAGCAGTCGCCATGGTATTAGCAGTGTACATACCACCACAGCCACTCAGGCTAGGGCAGGCATTACATTCGAGACGTTTCACGTCCTCAGCTGTCATATCACCATGATTCCATTTTCCGATACCTCAAAAACAGAAACCAAGTCAATGTCTTTTCCATCAAGATTTCCCGGTGCAATGGTTCCACCATAGGCAAAAATAGCTGGAATATCCATGTTGGCAATGGCAATCATGGAACTAAGGCATGTTCTTATCACAGCCACCGATAGCGACGAAGGCATCCACGTTGTGGCCTCCCATAGCCGCCTCTGATAGAGTCTGCGATGATATCACGAGATGTCAAAAGAGAAGCGCATACAGATGTTCCCATGGCAATCCCGTCCGCTACGGTAATTGTCCCAAACTGCACAGGCCAAGCACCTGCAGATTTGACACCTTCTTTAGTCAATTTCCCCAAAATCATGCAAGTGGATGTTACATGGTGTATTTTTCCGCCCAAGTCGAAATAACCCCTACAATCGGTGTTTCAAAGTCCTTATCTGTCATACCAGTCGCACGAAGCATGGCACGGTTTGGTGATTTTACCATACTGTCATAAATGCTACTGCGGTGACGTTTATCTAATTCAGTCATTTGTTCCCTCCCATTTCAGTTTTTACTATTATAGCACATTTTAAAAAGCAATGAACAGAAGAAAATTCTTGAATTTTCAGAAAATTCTATACAGTGATATTTTCTTTTAAAAATGTTACATTTATTTCTTGACTTTATAAATTAAAGTGATATCATTTAGATATCATATAACAGGAGGTCATTCTTATGACTGAAAAAACTTTACACTCAAAACCAAATGGTGTTTTGGCATTGATTCTCATTGAGTTGGCGCTCGTTCTTGGTGTCTTTATATTTATAATGGGTGCTGGTTCGGAAAATATTTTTGGAATTATTATCGGTCTTCTCACTATTGTCTTTGCAGCTTTAGCCCATGCTGGCTTAAAAGTTGTCAAACCTCAAGAAGCGCTGGTTCTGACACTCTTTGGTAATTATACAGGTACCATCAAAGAACCTGGTTTTTACTTTGTCAATCCCTTCAGCGTAGCAGTCAACCCTGCAAACCACACTCGACTAGGACAAAGTGGCGATGTTAGTACAAAATCTCCTTTTTTAGGAGCTAAATCATCAAACGGCAATGATGTAAATCTTGAAATCGGCAAGAAACAGATTTCCCTCAAAGTCATGACCTTGAGCAATTCTCGTCAAAAAATCAATGACTGCTTAGGAAATCCTGTAGAGATCGGTATCGCAGTAACTTGGAGAGTTGTCGATACCGCTAAGGCAGTCTTCAATGTTGATAACTACAAAGAATATCTTTCATTGCAATGTGACAGCGCCCTCCGTAATATTGTCCGCATCTATCCTTACGATGTGTCTCCTAATGTGGATACCACGGGTGACGGGCAAGCAGATGAAGGTAGTCTCCGTGGCTCTAGCGAAATTGTAGCCAACCGTATTCGTGAAGAAATCCAAAGTCGTGTTGAAGATGCTGGCTTAGAAATCCTTGAAGCGCGTATTACTTACCTAGCTTACGCTCCAGAAATTGCTGCCGTCATGCTTCAACGTCAACAAGCATCTGCCATTATTGATGCACGTAAGATGATTGTAGATGGTGCTGTAGGAATGGTTGAAATGGCACTAGAGCGGCTCAATGAGGGAGAATTGGTAGAGCTTGACGAAGAACGAAAAGCTGCCATGGTTTCAAATCTCCTAGTCGTTCTCTGTGGCAATCATGATGCACAACCAATTGTCAACACAGGAAGTCTTTACTAAAGATGGCTGAAGCTAAAAAAAAGCAGATCCCCCTTCGACTCTCAACAAAGTTATACGCTGCACTCGCATCATGGGCAGAAGACGACTTTCGTTCAGTCAATGGGCAAATCGAATATCTCCTCACAGAGTGTGTTAAGCAACGGAAGAAAGACGGAAAATACGTATCAGAAACCATTGACGAACCATTTGAGATTGATATTTAACACTTTCTCCTGTCTGCCGTGTCAGATAGGAGAATTTTTCATCTTTTTGTCAAGTAACTTTACTTTACATGTGTTATCCTAGTATGGTTGATGAAAATCAGTAGATTGAATCGAATATAAATACCTAAAGGAGAAATCAAAATGGCAGTACCTGCACGTCGCACTTCAAAAGCGAAGAAAAACAAACGTCGTACACACTACAAAGTAACAGCTCCATCTGTAAACTTTGACGAAACTACTGGAGATTACTCACGTTCTCACCGTGTATCACTTAAAGGATACTACAAAGGACGTAAAATCGCTAAAGCTGCATCAGCTGAATAATAGAAGGGAGATACCATGCGCGTAAATATTACACTTGAACACAAAGAATCTGGTGAACGCTTGTACCTTACTTCTAAAAACAAACGTAACACTCCAGACCGTCTTCAATTGAAGAAATACTCACCAAAACTTCGCAAACACGTTGTGTTTACCGAGGTTAAATAATTGAGATAAAGAAAAGCCTTTGAAATCAGTATTTCAAAGGCTTTTTCTTTTTGATTTTTAGTAAAATAACTGAATTTTAACTGAATATGATTATTCATATCAAATAAGGAAATATTTTTGAAAATCATCAAGGAGCCAAATATGAAGAAGACCATCAATATTAATTGGGGAGAAAAATTTCTGAAGTCCCTAAAAAAATCAAAAGAAATTTTTAAATAACTTATTTATATATGTTAAGTGCAGATCTATATAAAATTGATAATAAAAAGTTAACACAAATTATTACCAATAAATTCGAAAAAGCATCATGCCACGATAATGATTTTTAATAGATACTAAAGATAAGCAACTTATTGCTAAAAATAAATTTTGGAATATCCTCTCGAAATACATCATTTGAAAGATGCGGTTGATAAAAAGACCAATGACTATCTTGACTTATACTTTATCAAACTTGAGAAGGAAAAAGCGATGACTTAATTAAAGAAAAATATCAATTTAATGAATTAAGAAATACTAAACTTATGGAAGCTTCATACTTTTTATTATTGCTTCCGTATCTGTTCTTCAAGTAATAAATATCTTTACTAATAATATTGAGATTTTTATTGATAAGTTTAGTTAGTATTATTGTTATTTCTATGTCCATAATCGTATCAAGAATACTAAAATAATATTTTAAAAGCTTATGCGATTCTTGAAGTTTCAAGTTTCAATGTATTGCAATAAAAATCAACTGATATATAGAAAAACGTTCTAATAATATTGTCTAGAGCGTTTTTGTGTTGTTCATAAATTTGATTACATTTTACAAAAAGAGAGGACATAAGGTCCTCCCAAAATGTAAGATATTCACCAACCTACATTATTTAAATAACAGATTAAAGAAACCGTCAGTTGCTTTCAACAAGGCTTTAAACACTTTTTCTTTGAGTGCAACTGTTTGGTTTGTATTACCAGCTTTCAGGTCATTTTCAACAGCTTTGTTGAACAATTCTTGAAGCCCAGCATAGTTAGTGATTGTTTGACCATCAATTTCGATAGTAACAAATCCTTTTTCACCTTTAGATTTAACTTCTTGATAATAAGCTTTTTTCCATCCTTCAAGAGTGCTAAATCTGTTATTAGATACTTTCTTGATGATGAAATCATCACCTAACATCTTATTGTTCTCTCTGTCAGCGTCACCTTGGTATTTACTAGATACATATCCGATAAATCCATTTGCATAGCCAAAGTAACCCCACATACGGAAGGCATTATGCTTGAATGATAATGAACCTGGAGCACCTTTGCTTGTATTACCACCATAAATACCAGCCATCATTTGAACATTAACATATGCCGAATTAGGCGTGAAGTCCTCTGGTCGGAACACACCATTACCCGGATTATTATGTTTGGTCATAAAGTTATTATCAACCAAATCATCAATACTCGCCAATGGCTTAGTTTTCTCTCCATCATTTAGGTCACGAACTTTATCCCATTGGTGTGGAGCGGTTAACTTGTTTAAACTGTCAACATGTCTATCAACTCTGTCAATTTTCTTGAACCACTTGCTATTGTCACCATTTAATCGTGGTAATACAGCATCAGCCTCAAGATGGTCTAACATCATAAGAGCATCATTATAATTTCTCATGTAACGGTCGATGTCTTCACGAGTTTTTCAATTTATCTGGATCATAGTTATACCATTGATTACCATCATTTTCACGATGATAAGCCATGTTAAGACCCAGAGCACCATATTCACCGTTTCCTGTAGATTTATCAGGTGTTTGTAACATACCTTGAGCATAGGCTTCAACATCTGTACCTTGACGATGTCTATGACCACCAAAATAAAGCATTCTATCGTTTACGTGTGTTGTTTCATGAGTAAAGGCTGAAATACCAAACGGACTAATCATATCCGTCACCATAAACAATACCTTATCATCATTATTCGGGTCATCGAAAATTGATGCCATAGCGCCCATACGCCCGTCTCTATCATGGTGTCGCCATGTTGGACCATATAATTCACGAATTGGGGCTACAGGGTTACCCTTACTGTCAAATCCTCGACGACCTACAGGAGAACCATTGTAGGTCTGATTATCCCAAACAGGTGTTGGAACCATTTTCTCACTCTTAAGCAATCTATCTCGTACACTTGGTAATGCTAAACGTGACCAGAAGTCAAGGTAAGTTTGTTGTGCGTGAGCAACCTTATCAATTTCTTTTTTGAATTCATTTCTAGCTTCTTCTGTATGTTTACCATATTTCTCAAATGAGCTATAAGCCATTGTATTGTAAGTCGAAATCAAGAACATATGTGCATTTTTAAGGGTTAATAGAGGTAGGATCATACGTCCATGGACACCGTTATCTAAACCATCGAATACACGGTGACGTTTATCTTTCAACTCTATATTTGTTGTCTTAGGTTCTGAAACATAAACATTTTTAGCAGAATGGACAAACCAATCGTTAATGTCTTTATCCTCAGTGAACAAACGCATGTTGTATTCTAGGAAGTTACGAAGACTACCTTTACCAGTATTACCTGCAATGATTTCACTGATAAGCATCCTGAGTTCGGTCACCCTTAATATTTCGCTCACTTGATCCAATTCGAATCAAGAAATCAAGAAGGTCAACTGATTTACCATAGAAATCAGGTTTAAACATCATCAAGTTCTTGATAGTCATATCCCCATACTTGATGTCATAGTAACGATTAAGGTAAGTAAGAGCCATTACGATTTTAGCTTTATTTTCATCCACTTTCTTAACAAGTGCTTTCATCGCAGCTTCGTCACTATTTAATTGATGATCTGCATTTTCAACTAAGGATTTAACCAATTTATCAAGATTAGCTTTCGTTTCAGCAAAGCTTTCTTCTAGATAAAGATCCCGGATATAACCATTCTTACGCTCATCTGAATTAGCATTAGAGTCTCTAGATGTATCTCGTTTATCCATTAAAGCACGTACTTCAGGAGAAATTAATTCGACGGATGACAATTTCGATTTAATGTTTTGAATCAATTGGTCACGATTTTTATCAACCATGTTTGGTGTATAAACGATGTCATCTAATCCATCAATACTATACTCACGAACTTGCGCTACTTTAGAATCTTTTTGATGAACAGCTTTGATTTCTTTAGTCTTATCTGCATAGTGAATCATCACATGATCGATATCTGATAAATCCGTTACAAATTGTCCGTCTTTCATACCTGTAACTGATAACACTTCTTTTTGTCAACAAGTTTGAACCTTCAGTTAGTTTATTACCTTGGTTAACAATCCACTCTTTGTTGTAGAACGGTTGAAGTTTTTCAATGTTGCGATATGCTAAATCACGTTCGGATTTGTAGTCTTGCGTTGATTTGTATTCATTGTCACGAGTTGTTAGACTGTTAAGTTTGTTAACAATAGGATCGTTGATTTCGTATTTATCAGCAGTAATTCCAAAATTTGCAATTCTCTTGTTAGCTTCATCTTGACTAATTTCTTTAATTTTGTCACGAGAACGTTTGTATGAATGCTTACCTGAACTGACACCTTTGACAACAAAGTTACGATCTAACCATCCATTTGTGAAATAACCACCATCGTAGTCCAAATCTGAGGAACCAAAGAACTCTTCACCATTTTCAACTCTCATCATTGAAATATTATCTTCCAGTTTACCAAAGGAAGATTGCTATTGATAAATCCACCTGTTTCAAACAAAACCTTATTCTTAATTGTTCCTTTGGTGACCGATTTACGAATTGATCCGTATTTACCAATTCCCATAGAGTCGTTACCATTATCTGTTTTAGCAACTAAACCACCTATACGGGCTCTGTTAGCAACAATATCAGCCTCGACATATGCTTTTGCAACATTACCTCTCCAAATCTCACCAGCAATGCCAGCCATATATTGACCTTTGTCACCAACACCTGTAAGATTACCGATGAAGGCTACATTTGTCAACTGACCACCACTATCGATTTTATTAACGATACCTGCAATATTGTTATTAGCAACTACATTACCAGTCACCTTAACATCTTCAACAGTTGCATTTTTTACCATATTAGCAACAGGTGCTATCCCATCAGCCCAAGGCATATTAATATTTACGTTTCCAAGATTAATTCTCTTAATTGAACCATTTTCAACACGATCAAATAATGGACGGGCAATGTTATGAATTGTATATTGTTTACCATCAACACTTGATAAGTGTCCCTTAAACGTACCTGGAACATATTGTTTGTTAGGTGTTGGTACATTCGTTGCATTCAAATCTGCTCCGATTTTAAATGTACCATTTTTATCAGCATTCATAGCATCTACTAACTCTTTAAAGTTATAATAAACGTTATCAACTTTTGGAACTGGTTTTTCAATATAATGTACATACTTATTACGAACCTTCGTTGGGTCTGTATGTTGAATCAAATCTTGTGCTTCAGCAGTGATTTTATAAAGTTTCTTACCTTCTTCTGTCACCTCTTCAATAGAGTCAACAGCTAAACGAGTAACCTTATTATCGCGACTAGTGATTTTTAAGTACATTTTCTTCACATCTTCATCTGAAGGTTTTTTTCAGTCATGAAATCACTAGGTGTTTCAGTACCATCGTCATTTACCTTCACTAAATTAGTAGATGCGATATTTTTAATTTCAACTTTTTTCAAATCCAAGCGAAGTGGTTTCTCTTCTAATGTTGCAGTCTCTTCTCCCTTACCACGGTCATAGGTCATAGTGGTTTCTATCTTATAGTCTTTGTAGAATTTTAAATCTTCTACCTGCTTATCTAATTGCTCTGAAGTTAAATCTACTGTCTTGACAATTTCATTTCCATCTTTAATTGTTGCAGTGATTTTACCGATTTTAACCCCATCTTTATTAACCAAATGATAAGAAAGATTTGCAGAACGATCTAATATATTTGTATCTATTCGCGCTAAGGTCAAAACAGGAGCCGTTTTTTCTTTAGGTTTTTCTTTTGTACCTTTTACAAGAATTTTAGGTTTCATTTCTTTCAAAATTGTTACTGTTTCAACTGAGTCGCTGATTTTTTTGCCATGTAACTCTTCATAGCTAGTAACAATTTGACGTTCGCCCTCTTCACCAACTTGTTTAACATAATCATCGCCTATAAATTTGGTAGGATCAGATTCTTCTATAGTGGTTTTAGGAATAATCTCTGTACGAATATCGGTATGTAAAGAAGGCAACTCTTCTCTCTTTGAAACTTCATCTGGTACTGTGTATATTGGATTAGTATACTCTGAAATTTCGATAACTGGTGGAGCAATTAAGGTTCCGTTTTCATCTACCCCTGTTGTACCTACTGGTTCAGCGTATTCTGGTTTCTCTGCTTTAGGTGCCTCGTCTGGAACTGTAGCTACAGGAGCCGTATATTCTGATTTTTCGTGAACTTCAGGCTCTACAAGGTTTGCACCTATTGGTTGCGTATAGTCAGGCTTCTCTGCTTTAGGAGCCTCATCTGGAACCTTGCCTACTGAACCCGTATACTCTGGTTTCTCTGCTTTAGGTGCCTCAGACGGAATCTTGCCTACTGAACCTGTATACTCTGGTTTCTCAACTTTAGGTGCCTCATCTGGAACCTTGCCTACTGAACCTGTATACTCTGGTTTCTCAACTTTAGGTGCCTCATCTGGAACCTTGCCTACTGAACCTGTATACTCTGGTTTTCTCAACTTTAGGTGCCCTCATCTGGAACCCTTGCCCTACTGAACCTGTATACTCTGGTTTCTCAACTTTAGGGTGCCTCATCTGGAACCCCTGCCTACCGCACCTGTATACTCTGGTTTCTCTGCTTTAGGAGTCTCATCTGGAACCCTGCCTACCGCACCTGTATACTCTGGTTTCTCTGCTTTAGGTGCCTCATCTGGAACCCTGCCTACCGCACCTGTATACTCTGGTTTCTCTGCTTTAGGTGCCTCATCTGGAATCTTACCTACTGCACCGGTATACTCTGGTTTCTCTGCTTTAGGAGCCTCATCCGGAACCCTGCCTACCGCACCTGTATACTCTGGTTTCTCCTCTTGGATAGCCCATCCATTTACTCCTCCCTGAAATTCAGGTTTTTCCGTTTGAATTAGTGAGGGACCTTTTTTGCTTTCAATTGAATTAAGCGAATCGTTAGTCAACACTTGTTGATTTTCTGAGATATCATTCACTGGGCGTGTTGTGTTTTCATGTTTTGATTTAATTTCCGAAACAATATCTTCGCTTATAGGTAAGTATCCCATATAGCGATATCCTGCAATTTGAACAACCCCCTCATTACTTGAAGCTTTCAAAGGATTGCTCATATCAAGGGACTGACTAGTCGACATACTAACAAAACCAATAGCCCCTACTAGAAGAAAACTACTAATTTTCTTCTTGTTATATACCAAAAAGCACTAGACTACCAACAGCTAACACTCCTAGTACTGTCAGAACAGAAGCTGATGAACCAGTTGATGGGAGAACATCAGGCTGATAAACAAGCGCGTATGCAGCTTCACTTTCATCAGGAATTCCTTCTTGAATGTTCGCTTGTTCCTCTTTTGTAAGAGCACTTTTTTCTACATAATGATAAGTAGAAGCCTGAACAATTGATGGAGAAATCAATATACTTCCTAACAAGACGGAACCAACAATCCCAGAAATTTTTTTCGAATCGAAAAATCGCTCTCTTTTAAACATTGACAAAGATAAATACCTACTTTCATATTTTTATCCTATTTCTTTTGTAGCTAGCTCATTCCAGACAAAATAAAAAACTTACTGTACTATGTAGTCAAAAACCATCTCTAATAGTGGGACAATATACAGCATTAATCACAAGTTTCTACCCTCAACTTCAACAATAGGAGCTTTCTTCTTCCTAAGGTAGAGATTATTAAGATCGATTTTAGGAGAAGTGAAATTGCATATTGCCCGATTATTCTATTGAATAATCACACACTCCAATTATACTCCTATTTTCTCAAAAAGTCTTAATCTATAGAAAAAATTTTCTATTCGGTTAAAAAACACCTCGTACAATCTATACGAGATGTTTTCATTCTTCCCCTACTCCCTAAATCTCTTTCAATTTTTCGAGATAGGCGGTTAATTCTGTTTGGGCTTCTGGTGTTGTGCCTACTAGTTGACTGCGCATGTGTGCGAGTCTGGCTTCTACCTCTCTCCAATCTCTTTATCAATCTCTGCGAGCTGGTCTGCGAGGTCGGCTAGAGGAACAACGGGTTCTTCCTCAAAGGTATCGACATAGCGTGGAATGTTGAGGTTGTAGTCATTTTCGACAATCTCTTCAAAGCTGGCTAGATGAGCAAACTTCTCGACATTCTCGCGTTTTTGATAGGTCTCTAAAATCTTGGCAATATGGTCTTCGGTCATATTATTTTGATTTTTCCCTTTTTCAAACTCTTTTGAGGCATCGATAAAGAAGACATCCTTATTGGTGCGATTCTTTTTAAGGATAATAATGGTTGTCGGGATAGAAGTGTTGTAGAAGATATTTGCTGGCAAGCCGATAACTGTATCAATAGCGCCTTCTTCTAGCAGGTGCTGGCGAATCTTTTGCTCGGTTGCTCCTCGGAAGAGGACTCCGTGAGGAAGGACGATGGCCATGACACCATTATGCTTGAGGTGGTAAAAACCGTGAAGAAGGAAGGCAAAATCCGCTTTGGACTTAGGTGCAAGAACTCCATAGCTTGAAAAACGAGGATCTTGCAGGAAACCACTATCTGCTGACCACTTCAGTGAATAAGGTGGGTTCATCAAAACCCCATCAAAGTCTGTCGGCTCCGTAGTCGGCCAATCTTCGTCTAGAGTATCATGGTTGCTGAGGTGATAGTTCTCAATCGCAACTCCATGAAGCATCATATTCATACGAGCAAGGTTGAAGGTCGAAGTAATCAACTCTTGACCGTAATAAGAAATCGTCGAAGCTTCCTTACTATAGCGCTTGGCATTGAGCAAGAGAGAACCAGAACCCATGGTCGGGTCGTAAACCGACATGCCCTTTTGATGCTCACGCCCTGCAAAGACAATCTGAGTCATGAGATGAGAAACTGCTTGAGGTGTATAGAACTCTCCAGCTTTTTTCCCAGAATCACTGGCAAACTGACCAATCAAGTACTCATAAGCATCACCCAAGATATCACCAGCATGACCAGACACATTGAGGTCGTTGAGCTGTTTCATAACCTCAGAGATGGTCTTGTTTTGCTTTTGTGGGGTATTACCTAGCTTTTTAGCGTAGAGGTCGATATCTTCGAAAAGATTTTCAAATTTCTCATTGGCCTGCTCGATATCACGGAAACTTTGGGCTAGGGACTCTAGCTGGAAGGTTCCTTCATGGATAGATTGAACTAGCTTGGTAAAGGTCAGAGAAGGCTCAATCACATAGCCCAGCTCGTCATTTAAGACCTCGATGAGGTCTTCACGGACATCTGCATCCGCAAAGTTTTCCTCGTAGAGAAGCTGCGCTTGCTGGAAGGACTCAAAGGTCTCGTCCAAGTTATCACAGACGGCTTGGAGGATGTTGTCGGATAGGTACTTGTAGAAAATCAAGCCCAAGAGGTAGGACTTGTATTCATTAGCTTCCATCTGGCCACGCAGGATATCCGCCGCATTCCAGAGGGATTGGTAGAGTTCTCTTGATAAATCTGTTTGTGACATAGGGTCTCCTATCAATTTCTACTTTCATTCGTTTAGTGTAGCTTTTTGAGGTCTTGGTATCTTATGAATTGAACACGACCTAAAAGCTGGGTAAAAAAGATAAACTGTCTGGTCTTCATCGAAGACAGCGTCAGTTTCCTATTTTTACTGGGCTTTTGACTGTCTTGGTATCTTAGATAAACATTTTTCTGAGTAGGGTTTGTTTGCTTTCTTTGAGCTGGTTGACTTTTTCCTCTTGCTTGGCAATGGCCTTGTCTAGGTCTTGGAAGAAAGAACCGATGGCTTCTTGTTCAGGGATAGTTGGGCATAGTACAATTTCTTTTTCTAAATTGATTTACTTTAAATTACCAATTGCACCATTACCTCCCGCTACCGAAACATTAATGAATCTACTGTACCATTCAGAACTAAGTAAAGCATTTAAAAACTTATATTGTTTACTTCTAGCAAGAAGCATAAAGCCACCATGAACCATCTTCTCACTATCCTCTATAATCGCGTGTTTTCCTACTAACTTTGAAGAACCATTAGCAGCAGTAATTAAAATATCACCAAACTGAACATAGGGAATAGTGACCGAACTATCTTCAACAAAAACATCATCTTCTTGCTTTTTAAAAACATCTCCATCTATATTTGAAGAACGCAACACTCGAATTCCGTTTTCATAACAGAGGTAGGTTTTGTAAGTTAAACCACGTTTTAATTCTGCAATTTCCCCAACTTCACTTCCTTCCACTCATCTTCAAATCCTGCGAAGCGAAGGGCTGGTTTGGTTTGTCCTTTGGCTGGGAAGAGGAGCTTGAGGTAGGTTTTCTTCTGCTCTTTGAGCACCTCTAACTTACGCTGTTGAAGACTAATAAGCTGGTCAATATCTTGGAAGAAAGAACCGATGACAGTTTGCTCTGGGAGGGAGGGGAAGGTTAATACTCTTTCTTCCATCATTCCCTTGGTTATGTACCATAGTAGAACCATTTGTATTTTTGTTTAATTCTATTCTTATCCTTTTCTAAAAAGTATAAAAATAATATTTATCTAAAATGTTAGAGTATCCACTAATCTTCCAAATATGATAATGATAAATAACTTTTTTTCTTCTTTTCCATAATTCCGGACCAAAATTTGTTGCCCAAAGATATAATAAATCTCCATAATTTGCATATTTTGAGTCTCTCAGTTGTAAATCAGAATAATACCACCTATCATTGGTATTAAAATTTCCTACTCGTAAAACTCTGTACTCACCATCCTCAAGTAGTTCCTCCTGTTTATAGGCTCTACCATTCAATAATTCTGCAACCTCCCCTAACTTCTTCTCTCTCAGGTTCATCATAGTCCGCAAAGCGATAACTTGGTTGTTTTGTCATATTACTCCCTTTCTATTACTCCATTTTCTTATTTCTACACTTTAGATTTTTATTTTTTTCTGATGTCTATTCTTCAATTTTTGCCTATTTTTAAAACCATAGATAGGCTGATTTGACAAGATAAAATTAAAAATCTAGCAAATAAGCATTTTATCTCCCCCTTAGCGGTAAGATATCCTCTGAAATCATGCGCATATAGTCCTCTTTGAGGGCTTTTTTGTATTTGAGTTTTGGTAATGCCTTGTCTCCTTGGGCTTCCTTATAGGCCAGATAGTCCTGAGATTCTGTGATGGCTTTTTCGCCATTTTGCTTGTCGCGTCCGATGCGGTAGTTGTCCACTACGAACTGGAGTTCATCCTCCCCTATCTGCCAATAATCTGCCGTTTCACGAATCTTTTTCTGGGTTGTTAGCTCAATCATCTCATCCAACTTATGGATGATAGACTGCCCCTGATAGCTCTTAGCATCAGCTTGGACATCCTGCCAGAGGTTGGAGATGAGGTTGGATAACTTGGGATTAGATTTATTCAAATCTTCGATATAGTTATCTACCAGACTCTTTCCTTTTTACCAATGAGGTTTTCCCGATTTTCAATCAGAGCTTGGATGAGAGAGAGGATATAGTGATAGTTTATCTCGTCGGTGCGGATAGATTCGAGCTCGTACTCGATATCTACGAGGACGCCGTCCTCTCCTTGATTTTCTGGTCTACGTCTGCGGAGTTCTTCGATAACATTTTGATATTGGCCGGCAAAGTTCTCGATGTCTTCTAGGCTGAGGCCAATCTCTCTGAGAATGACTTTCTCATCATAGTCAGAATAGACCTGTATAGAGGATAGAAGCTTGTCAAATTCTTGGAAGGCCTTGGCAAAGCGTTTTAATTCTGCATCTGTCGCTGTATCCAAATCTGGTACCTGCTCTGGACTTGGAGCGATGGCTAGTAGTTGATGAACCTTATCCAGAAACTTGGCCTTTTCCTCCTGCCATTCTGGGGCTAAGACACTGGTTTCACCACCATTTGAGTAGAGGCTCAGAGCTTCATCCACTTTTTCTTTAAAGCGGTCAGGCGTTTGGAAGGTGACGATTTGGCCGAATTTCTTACCTTCATCAAAGAGGCGATTGGTTCGTGAAAAGGCCTGAATGATATGCTGGGGTTTCATGGGCTGACGATCCATGAACAGGGTCGATAGGCAAGGGGCATCAAAGCCCGTCAACAAGCGGTCCACAACGATAACCAGGTCCAACTGTTCCTCACGAAAGGCAAAGCGTTCTTTCTTACGGGCCAGACGGTCGTTGAGGTCACTATTGTAGGAAGCAATGGTGGCTAGGTTAAAGTGGGTACCAAACATGGTATTGTAGTCTTCTAAACTCTCCTCCATGTAGGCTTGGTTGACATAGGAGTCTGCTTCATTTTCTGTCACAGAGTAGGTGATGGCAACCTTAGGAAAGTCTGGTAGGACCTTTTTAACATTTTCCGAGATGCTTAGAGACTTCTCTCCATTTTTGACTTGCTTAATCAGGTTATAATAGGCCTGCGCACGGGCAATGCTTTTGACGGTCAAAATGGATTCATAGGTTTTCCCTACCCCATTTTGGAAACCGAGCTTGCGTCTTGAGCGATTGAGAATGGCATCTAAAACGGCAAGCCTGTGGCCTTCGTCATCATAACGCTCCTCGTCAATCTCATCTTCTGCCCAACCGGGCATAGTTGTCTGATACTCCACATTAAAGCCAAGAACCGCCTTGTCATGAATAGCTTCTTTGACGGTATATTGGTGGAGGCAATCACCATACTGCTCTTCGGTCGTCTGAGCAAGGTCTCCTTTTTGTTCACGTTTATTTTCTGTGAAGATAGGAGTCCCTGTAAAACCATACCAGAGAGAATTTGTAAAGAAATGCTCTAGGTGGCGCTGGCGTTCAGGAGTCACTGCGCGATGGCATTCATCGACGACAAATGCTAGTTTGAGTTGTTTGATACGATTGTAAACCTTTTGGTGACGGCCTTCATCAAACTGACGAATCATAGCATTGATTTTCTGGATGGTCGTCACAACGACACGGCGGTCATCAGAAGCCAGATTTTTAACCAATTCCTGTGTATCATCGGTCTCGTCGATATCAATCATGTCGTTCTCTGCGTAAGACTGAAAGGAACTTGTCGTCTGCTGGTCGAGGTCTGTCCTATCAATTACAAAAATTGTCTTTTCGATGGATGGAATCTGGAGCAGATTGCGCGAAACCTTATAGGAGGTCAGGGTCTTTCCTGAACCAGTTGTATGCCAAATATAACCCTGACTGACGCTTGCGACTGGCTTCACGGATAGCCCTCAATGGCATGAACCTGATAGGGGCGCAATAAAATCAAAGGCCTTCTTGTCATCATCGATGACAGAATACTGCATGACCATTTCATGGGCTCTCGGTATGGACAAGACAGACTCAGCAAAGTCAAATAGCTGAGGTTGGGGCCTATTTTCACTATCCACCCACTTGGTCAAGAAACGTTCATTTAGCTTGTTGGCTTTGGCAGCTGCGATGTAGCGGGTGTCTGTGACATTGGAGACAACAAACATCTGAAGACTTGAAAAAATGCCTCTGAACTGTCCTTCTTGATCATATTTTTTAATCTGACGGAAGGCATCCATATAAGGATGAGAACGGCTTTTCAGTTCGATTTGAATCATGGGCAGTCCATTAATCAGCAAAGTCACATCCCCACGACGCTGACGAATCCCTTCTCCGCCTGTGATGACTTGGTTGACAACCTCATAGCTGGATTTGCCACCAGCGACATTGTTTCTCCACAAGACTTCCAAGCGAATGGTGCCTAGGCTTGCATCTTCACGTTGAACTTGCACCTTGGCAATGCCATTTTCCCCTGCTATCCACTTGGCTGCTTCATAGAAGTTGACGAAATTGAGCTGATTTTTGATTTGATTTTTCTCTGAATTTGTAAGGGGATGGTCTTGCAAAATGCGGACATTATTGGCTTCCAGCTTGGCAAAAAAGTTTCCCCATAGGAGGTCTTCTGTATTTAACTCAGGTCGATACACCCATTGACTTTCTCCCTTTGTCAGCTGGTTAATCAAATCCCGCTCGATAACCAGTTCCTGTTTGGTTTTGGCTTTTGCCTGCTATAGGAACAGCAGTCTCATCTTTAGGAGAGAGTCTCTGGCTGATATGGAAATCCTGCAAGGCTGCTTGATTGAGATGTTGCAATTTTTCAAGAAGAGCTTGCTCCGTCCCTTTTATAGCTTGATAGCCTGCCGTCAAGTCTTTATCTGCATCCAGGTAGTGATGCGGGTTCTTCTTTATTTGGATATAGCCTTGCACCAAATCTTCTAAACGTCTCAGCTGAATAGCAAGCTGGTTCTGGAGTTCCTGAGAATTGCTTCCAGATGCTTCTTTCTGGTTGATAGCCTCTAGGTATTCTACGATGGCAGTATAACTAGGTTGCAACTCAGGTGCTGAAACGATGAGATCTTGTTCTAATTCTTTTGATAAAGTGTACATCATGTTCATACCCCATTTCTACAACGCAAAAAGCCTACCAAAAAGATTGGTAGGTTTTGAAAATGGGTATGAAAACGCGAGTTTATATATATATATATATGCAAGCTAATTATTTGCTTAAATCTGAAAACCATAGGGACTCTTCCTTTTCATTCATCCAAGGCGTTGCGACATTGAAAAAAACAGCGCCTTTACTTCCTTCCATTGTATCATAAAAGACTAGTAGTGAAAATGTTTTCTAGGGTATTCTCTCTAAATCTAGCAATAATTCCCTGACCTTCAAACTTCTACTAAAACAAATAAAATCCCTGTCAAGCTATACTTACAAGGGACTTGTGTATTATTCTTGTACTTCTTTCTGAGCAGCCTTGCCTTGGTCTAGAAGGGCTTGGACGATTTTCTCATCGCGTAGTTTGACAGAATCGTTGATCATTTCTGCGGACTTGACGATGGTTGTTTCTAGTTGGGCACGTTTCTGGCGTCCCAATTCAATGGCAGCAACGATACCTTGGTTTTGTGCAACCAGACTTTCAGCCAGTTTGGTAACAGATTCGACAGCGACTGTCGGGCTTTGTGCAATTCTCTCCATCTGCGGAATCACTTCCTTGCTGGTTTCAGCTAGCATCTGAAGGGCAGCATTATTAGCATTGACAATGGCATCTGCCACGACACCTGATTTCATTGATTGTTGCAAAATACCCAGTTGGGCAATGGAAAGTTTCATTGTTGGAATCGTATTGCGACGAAGCATGCCCAATTTTTGGCGCATATCAGATGAGACCTTCACAAGATTGCGCATCTGAGGTGTTGTTGCCCAGGCAACATAGAGACGGCTGACATACTCAGTGTGCTGTTGTTCGAGGGTATTGACCACTTCTGCCATGCGGGCCAATTCTTGTGACTTGGCCTGGTATTCTACCGTACTTGTATCGAGTTGGTCAACTTGGGCCTTTAGTTCGGCAGCGCGCTTGCCAGCTTCTGTCTGGCTGGCTTCAATAAAGGAAATTACTCCCACTAGATTTTCAATGGATTTAGTATTGTCCTCAATCAACATCTCAGCAGAGACGATATTTCGAGCTAGCACATCTTCTTGCTTAACCACTGCGGCAGCCATACCATCGAGCTTTTGCTCTACTGTTTTTGAATCAAAGTAAAATTCTTGTAGCGTATTTTTACTCTTGTTAAACAATCGTTGCAAAAAGTTTGGTTTTCTTCTAACTCAGCAATTTCAGCGTTCTTGTATTTGACGACAAAGCCTTGCAACTCACGGTTGGTATTCTTGAGTAAGTCATCCACTTGGGGAATCTGCAATTTCTTTTGTTCTGATAAGATACGATTGACCGTATTGTTCACACCTTCGACAGCAGATTGTCCAAAATCCAAAAGAGCATTTTGATTGGTGACAAATTGGTCTACTAACTGGGGCACGCGCGCTTTGATTCCTTCTTGCTGCTCAGGGCTCAGCTTCTCAAGGAAGGTTAAGGTCTTGTCTGAGCCAGTATTTGTCTCGATGATTTGAGTTGTTTTATCCACCTTAGCTACCGTATTGTTGGCAATCTGGTCAATATCAAAATTAAATTCTGTCATGGTTACTCCTTTATTTCTAACCTATTCTTTACGATCTTTTTCTAGGATACGCAGACTGATATCAAAATCACGCATATCTGTTTCATTGAGTTCTCTCAAGACTTGGTCTAGCTCAAGGTCAAATTGTTCGATAGCTGCTTTAGCTTGCTCTAAGCGTTCTTCTGCTCGATTATAGTTTTTAGGATTGACCTTAATCTTTAAATAGCCTTCTAAAATTGTTTGGAATTTCTCCATCTTCAAACTATGAATAGCCGTCAATTCTTCCTTATCACCATCAGCAGAGGTAGCAATCTTGTCTAGAATGGCCTGATGGTCAGTGGCAATATTGGCCAAGGTCTGGGACAATTCTGGAGCTAATTCCTCTGGCTCCGCATTTTCAAGATCTACCTGACTTTCTCTATCCAAACGTTCTAGCTGAACATCAATAGTTGCCCTTACTGTACGAACCTTTTTGTCAATACGGTTGTAGACATCAGCATCGATATAGGACTTGAGACGATCCGCCTCCTGATGAATTTCCCGCAGTTCTATCAAGACTTGATTGGCCAGACTCTTATAGGACTCTGAGCCTTTTTCTACTAAAGTTCCCTCTAGTTGCTGAATATCTTTGTCCGCCTGACGAATCCGAGCTTTTAAAAGCTCAATCCGATCATCGAGAGAACGATCCTGCAAAAGAGGATAACGCCAACGTTTGTAGAGACGGTAACCACCATAACCCAGTAGGACACAAGCCGCAAGCGGAAGAGCATATTGAACCAAGAGTCCCAACAAGAACAAGAAGCCCCAAAAATAGAGACATCCTTTCCAAAAACCATTACCCGATTTCATAAACATTCCTTATTTTCAATTTATAAGTCTATTTTAGCACAAAAGAGCAAAATGAGGGCGTAAATCCCCTAGAAAAGAATTGATTTCTTTGCTGTAGAATGGAGGCTAGTAGCGTGTGTGCTAATTTCAGTGGAGCGGACTCAAGACACAAACACACTCTGAGGAAATATCAAAACAAAGGCTTGAAATATCGGGGCTTATGTGTTAGAATGAAAACATAAAGGGAAAACAATGCTTCTAGCATATGTAACTAAAAAAGCCCCACCGTTCCAGCGATGGGGTTTTTTGCTACCCTCTTAAGGGGTTAAAAGCTACTTGCTACGTTTCTTTATCCATAGCTTGAAAAGCTCAGATAGTACGTTAACAAGTAACGGAGCTAGAAAAAGGGAAAGTAACTCTAGCATATATAACACCTCCCTTCCTTAAAGTGAGGGGGCCAAAATATTATATCATACCAGATTTATATCATCAACATCGTGTAATTTTTGAAATAGATAAACTTAGATACACAAATAACCTTACTAGCAAATCTCTAAGTAAACCCAGAAATCAACGTTTTAAGACAAAGCAAAAAGCCCACTGTTGTAGGCTTTCTGTAAGATATATCTTAAAATTAAAGCATTTTGTTGTAGAATTCGACGACAAGTGCTTCGTTGATTTCTGGGTTGATTTCGTCGCGTTCTGGCAAGCGAGTCAATGAACCTTCCAATTTTTCAGCGTCGAATGATACGAATGCTGGACGTCCAAGAGTAGCTTCTACTGCTTCAAGGATAGCTGGAACTTTCAATGATTTTTCACGAACTGAGATCACTTGACCTGGAGTTACGCGGTATGATGGGATATCAACGCGTTTTCCGTCAACAAGGATGTGACCGTGGTTTACGAATTGACGAGCTTGACGACGAGTAGTCGCAAGACCAAGACGGTAAACAACGTTATCCAAACGACGTTCCAAAAGAAGCATGAAGTTGAAACCTAGGATTCCGCCTTTGATTTTTTTGTAGCTTGTACGAACAAGTTACGGAATTGTTTTTTTCACCCTACACCGTAAGTGAAACGAAGTTTTTTTGTTTTTTTCAGCCAATTGCAAACCGTATTCTGACAATTTAGAACGGTTGTTTGGTCCGTGTTGTCCTGGTACGTAGTTACGACGTGCCAATTCTTTACCTGTACCTGTAAGTGAAAGGCCAAGGCGACGAGCTTGTTTCCAAGATGGTCCTGTATAACGTGACATGTGAATGTCCTCCTGATATAAATAATATTTCGGTGGAAATAGTCACTTAGAAAGCCCTGATTCGTGCAGATGCCCTTCGCCTAAACAGCCAAGGTTACTTATCATAAGACACCTGTTGACGAGCTTCATGCTTTCCTGCTGATATTTCACACAAAATCCATTTTACCATGAATGGCTAGATTTGTAAAGGGGTTTTAAGCTTTATTTTCATTGCCAGAGAGATTGAGAAGGAGGGTAAAGGTGCTTCCTAGACCGTACTGGCTGCTGACTGTAATTTCTCCACCCAATTGATGGGCCAATTCACGCGCAATCGCAAGCCTAAGCCATGACCACCTGTTTTCATATTACGCGAAGTTTCTACACGATAAAGGCGTTTGAAAATATTCTCCAAATCCTCTGGAGCAATGCCCTGCCCCTCATCGGTCACACTGATAGACAGCTGGTTCTTCTCCACCTTAGCTACCACTTCCAACTTGGTCCCTGGCACTGAGTATTTAAAAGCGTTATTGACCAGATTCACCAAGATTCGAGAAAGCTTGGCATAATCTCCCTCAATCCGGGCAGACTCTGGGATTACCTGCAAGTGAACATCTCGCTCCTCCTGCTCAATCAAGAACTGAAATTCACTCATGCACTCAATCAAGAGCTGGTCCAGAAAAATACTGTCTTTGCTGGTGGTTTCCACCTGATTTTTAGCCGTGTTTAGGGTCAAAAAATTTAATTCCTCAACCAGTTTATTGAGTCTTTCCGTCTGGCGTCCAATGGTTGCCAGATAATGGTCCTGTTCTCCTTCTTTGATAACCCCATCTAAAATCCCTTCTACCGTCGCTTGGATTGAAGTGATGGGGGTCTTGATATCATGCGAAAGTTGAGCAATCATCAAACCCTTTTCTCGCTCGCTTTCTTCCAAGGAATCAAAGGTTGCCTGCAAATCATGGGACATTTCATTGAAAGCTTGCCCTAATTGCTGAAATTCTACAGGTCCTTGAACCTCCAGATTTGATGGAAAGTCCTTGTCCGCTACCCGCTTGGTATGTTCCTTGAGTTTGCCCAACGACGTAAAGACTGGCGACAGGAGAAAGAGACTAATCCCAGCACCGACAAGGCTGGCAACGATGGTCATTCCAAGCAAAAAGTAAATCTCACTTTTCGCAATCAGCATTTTTTGAACAGCCCAAAAAACCACGATAATCGTTAGAAGTGTTGAAATGATATACCCCACTAAAATATAACTTTTTAATTTCATTAACTACCTCGTGCTTTCTCAATTTTGTAGCCCAAACCCCAGACGGTTTTGATGGTCGGTGTTTCTGCACTAGCATGTTTAGCCAACTCCTGTCGAAGAGCATGAATATGAACATTCAAGGTATTAGTGTCATCCACATAGTCTTCCTGCCAGACCTTTTCATAGAGGTCTGTCTTAGAGAAAACCCGCTCTGGATTGCTGGCTAAAAGCCATAGAAGTTCGAAGGATTTGACTGTCAAATCAAGCGCCACATCTCCGACTTGGACCTCATGACTACCGTGATTCATCCGTAAATCCCCGAGACTGACGACTTCTGTCTCACCTCCACGATGAAGGCGACGCAAGATATTGTGGACACGCAAAACCAGTTCACGAGGGCTAAAGGGCTTGGCAATAAAGTCATCTGCCCCTAAGCTCAGGCCATAAATCTTATCCTGCTCACTGGTCTTAGCCGTGATAAAGAGAAAAGGCTGATCTGGAGATTGATACTGAACCTCACTAATCAAATCATAACCATCCATCCGAGGCATCATGATATCTGTAATAATCAAATCAATTGGTTTTCGCTGGAAGATTTCTAAAGCCTCTACCCCATCATGGGCCACCAAAACCTGATATCCTGCCTGAACCAGATAGCGTTGATGAATATCTGTGATTTCTACCTCGTCGTCAACGAGTAAAATTGTCTTTCCCATCTGTCTCTCCTTTGAAAAAAACAGTGCTATACCACAATAGTATAACACTATTTTTATCTCTTTACGAACATTCTAATCGATATCTGGATTTTTCAAATCCTAGATAGAAAGTCTGTAACTAGACTAGTCATTTTCCTCTTTTTTTAGCTTTCAAAACCGAGTACCACCTAACAGTCCAGCCAAGGCGAGTCCAAAGAATCCAATAGTAGCCATTGATGTTTGGGCTTCACCAGTATATGGAAGCATGTCTTTTTGATCTTTCATGTGAGCAGCCATCATTGGACTTGACACCTTGTTAGTAGATGCCATCTTGCCTTCATCAGACATTTTGCTTGAGGTTACCATAGGCTGGCTAGCATTCATGGTTTTGTCCTGCTCTTTGTTAGGCATCATCTTATCCTGACTAGCAGCTGGCATTTGGGATTTCATATCATTGAGGGACTTATACCCATGCAAGTTCACTGTCAATTCTTTTGTCGCTACGAGGTTGCTCAAATCGGCCTTGCCATCTTTCGCACCGTATACCTTGATAGTAGCTTTATAGCTTTGTGTACCATTTTGTTTCAAGAGGTCTAGAAGCTCTTTGTCTGATTTTCCTTGAGTCCCTGCCAAATCTACTTCGTAGAAGTAAAGGCCTTTGCCCAATTTCTCTACTGGTGGAAGGGCCGGATTTTTAGCTGAACCATTGTCTGACCATGGAGCCTTGTCTGAGGCTTTCAAGATAAGGCGAGTCAACATACCATCACCGGCGAAGAATTCGTATGGAATGACTTGGTTGACACCAGCTGTGAATGGACCAGGGAAGTTGGCTTTGTCCAAGTATGTAGCTGGAACATCCACTGTGTCTTTGGTGTTGTCGGCTACGCCTTTTTGGACTTCAGCTGGGGTAGTTAAGCCGTTCAAGTTGACATCCAAATCCTTAGTCGCTACGAGATTGCTCAAATCGGCCTTGCCGTCCTTCGCACCATAAACCTTGATAGTTGCCTTGTAGCTGTGAGTTCCATTTTGTTTCAAGAGGTCTAGAAGCTCTTTATCAGATTTACCTTGGGTACCGGCCAAATCCACTTCATAGAAGTAAAGTCCTTTGCCTAATTTTTCTACTGGTGGAAGGGCCGGATTTTTAGCTGAACCGTTGTCTGACCATGGGGCTTTATCAGAAGCTTTCAAGATAAGACGAGTTAACATACCGTCACCGGCGAAGAACTCGTAAGGAATAACTTGGTTGACACCAGCTGTGAATGGGCCTGGGAAATTGGCTTTGTCCAAGTAAGAGGCTGGAACATCCACTGTGTCTTTAGTATTGTCAGCCACACCTTTTTGGACTTCAGCTGGAGTAGTCAAACCGTTCAAGTTGACATCCAATTCTTTAGTCGCTACGAGATTGCTCAAATCAGCTTTGCCGTCTTTGGCACCGTACACCTTGATAGTAGCTTTATAGCTTTGAGTGCCGTTTTGTTTCAAGAGGTCTAGAAGCTCTTTATCTGATTTACCCTGAGTCCCTGCCAAGTCCACTTCGTAGAAGTAGAGGCCTTTGCCCAATTTCTCTACTGGTGGGAGAGCAGGATTTTTAGCTGAGCCGTTGTCTGACCATGGGGCTTTGTCAGAGGCTTTCAAGATCAGACGAGTCAACATACCGTCACCAGCGAAGAATTCGTAAGGAATGACTTGGTTGACACCAGCTGTGAACGGACCTGGGAAATTCGCTTTATCCAAGTAAGTGGCTGGGACGTCTACTGTATCTTTAGTATTGTCAACCACGCCTTTTTGAACTTCAGCTGGAGTAGTTAAGCCATTCAAGTTGACATCTAATTCTTTAGTCGCTACAAGGTTGCTCAAGTCTGCTTTGCCGTCTTTCGCACCGTACACTTTGATAGTAGCTTTATAACTTTGAGTGCCGTTTTGTTTCAAGAGATCTAGAAGCTCTTTATCTGATTTACCCTGAGTACCTGCCAAATCCACTTCATAGAAGTAGAGGCCTTTGCCTAATTTTTCTACTGGTGGGAGAGCGGGGTTTTTAGCCGAACCATTGTCTGACCATGGAGCCTTGTCTGAGGCCTTCAAGATAAGGCGAGTCAACATACCGTCACCAGCGAAAAATTCGTATGGAATAACTTGGTTGACACCAGCTGTGAACGGACCTGGGAAAGTTGGCTTTTATCTAGGTAAGTGGCTGGGACGTCCACTGTATCTTTGGTATTGTCGGCTACGCCTTTTTGGACTTCAGCTGGAGTAGTTGCTGGCTGAGCTTCATTTGCTTCACGGTCTTGTCCAGAAACTGTAGGTGCAGGATTTGTCGCAGGTTTAAGCGCATCTTCTGTTTCTTTCTTAGATTCTGGTTTTGCTTGCACTTCTTCTTTTGGTGCTACCACTTGATCTTTATCAGCTACATCTGCTTTTTTTCTGGAGAGCTTGTAGTATCCAAGCTTGCTTTTAGGTGTTGAATCTGCCTGTTCTGAAGGAAGAGCTACATCAACTGCTTTCTTTGAGAACCTCTGCTGGTAAGTCGCTCTTTTCACTCACCGAAGCAGCGTCTGGCACTACTTGGGCAGGGGTTGGATTGATCGCATCGGCACGTACAGAGCTTGGTTGGCCAACTAGGACAAAAAAGCCACTGGCTACAACAACTGAGGCAACACCGACACTGAGACGACGAATAGACCAACGAGTATATCTTTGATTTGGATTGAATTTCATAGGATTCTCCTTAGAGTTTTTCTTTATTTGATGACTCTAGTATAATCTCCTAAAATTAAAAAGGATTAAGAAAAAGTTAAAATTTTTCTTAAATCCCTCTTATAAAATACTTATATTAATTAAATCCATAAACAGACTTGGTGATTTGATAGACGACATTGGAAAGTTTGCGGGCTGGCAAGACTGAATGTTTGGTCAAACGGCTCAACATGGTCTTACGGATAGCCTGAAAGACCTCTGGATTTTCCTGCTGAATATAGGTCCACAGCTCACGTTTTTTTGCCAGATGCTCCGCTGTTCCAGCTCGGTTAAGCAGGGCACTGGAAATCACCGTCGTAATCTCAATATGATTCAGCAGATATTCTCGCATTTTGGGGTGGCTCACTTTGGACAAATCAAGCTGGTCAACCAAGAGTCGATTGACCTTGAGTTGCTGGTCAATGCGCTTAATCATCACTTGCTCATTGACAGACTGGTCCTCACGCCCAATCAAATAACGATAGAAATCGACAGGCAGATAGTACATGGTCTTGACCTGCTGAAGGGGGGTAAAGACAAAGAGATTATCGACATAAAATGTATGCTCAGGCAGTTGGAACTGACTCGCTCGCAACAAATCTGTCCGATAAATCAGCGAGTGCATCATGATATACTGGCCTTTGGAGAAATTTCCGACCTGATCCCAGCCAAAAATCTGCTGAACAGGCAAGACTGACTCGTAACTCATACTCTTCTTTCGAGACTGGCCTTCCTTTCATAGACAAAATTAGTAACAAAGGCATCAACTTCCTGCCCCTCGCTCTCTAGTTCCTGCAAGGTTTCAAGAATTTTCAGGTAGGCACGAGGATCCACCCAGTCATCACTATCAACTACTTTAAAATAGCGCCCAGAGGCCTCCGCCAAACCGCGATTGACCGCACCGCCATGGCCTTTATTTTCCTGATAGATGGCTCTAACGATGCTAGGATACTTGATGACTAAACGCTCAGCTATTTCCTGAGTCTGGTCCTGAGACCCATCATTGATAATCAAAATCTCAACTTGCTCACCACCAATCACTAGCGACTCCACACAATAATGAAGATAGGCTGCGGCATTATAGCTAGGGATGGCGATAGACAATAACTTCATAATCTACTCCTTTAGGGGACTGATTTTTTCTTACTCTCTCTTGTCACTTCTTCCTATTTTACCATAAAGTCCAGTTTTTGAAGGATTTTTACTAGAATACAAAGGCTGCTGGTCTCATTTGGAATACAGATTTCTGTCTCTATTGCTACCTTGGACATCAAAAAAAAGAGGGAAGTTCCCTCCTTACGAATTTAGTTCTGCCAAGTCATCTAGATACTGGTTGTTAATGACAGCCAAGATATAGGCATCTGCTTTCAAGAGGTCATTAGGTCCAAACTGGACATCCAGCGGTGAATTTTCCTGTTCACGAAATCCTAGGACATTGAGGTTATATTTGCCACGTAGATCTAGCTGGCTCAGGCTTTGACCTGCCCAAACACTCGGTATCTTCATCTCTACGATAGACACATTTTTATCCAGCTGAAAGACATCAACACTGTTATGAAAGAGAATGGTCTGCGCTAGAGACTGCCCCATTTCATACTCAGGTGAGATAACTGAGTCGGCACCAATTTTTTCTAGCACCTTCTTAGCTGTCTGGCTTTTGACCTTTGCAATAACCCTTGGTACCCCTAGACTCTTACAATGCATAACTGCAAGCACACTCGACTCTAGATTTTCCCCCGTTGCCACTACAACCGTATCACAGGTATCAATTCCTGCGGTTCTGAGGAGTTCCTCGTCTGTAATATCGCCCACAACTCCACGCGCCAAAACAGGTTCAAATTGATTGATATGCTCTTCGTGGTCATCAATGGCAATAATATTCATATCTTGTTTAGCGAGCGCTGTCAGGACACTAGTCCCAAAAATTCCCAAACCTAAAATTCCAATCGTACGATCTGACATAGTTCTTCCTTTCCTATCCAATACTAATATCTGCTTTCATATAGTGAATCAAATCTTTCTTATCAGGCTGGTAGTCAGCTAGACTAACCAGCAAGGTCAAGGGACCAATACGGCCAATAAACATGAGCAACATGACAATGCTGAGAGCCAACTTACCCAATTCTGGTGTCAGATTTGCTGTTACCCCAACTGTCGCAAGGGCTGAAATGGTCTCAAACATAAGATAGATAAAGCGCGGTGTTCCTTCTGATGTAATTCCCAAGCAACACCAAACCCAACAAGAAGGTCATCAAAAAGATAATAAAAACACTAAAGGATTTTTGGACTGTGCGAGCCTCAATGGTTCTCTGGGCAACATTGGCATGAGGCAAGCCCAGCAATTCACTACGCGCAAAAACCAACAAGACGAAAGAAAGTCGTAATCTTGAGGCCCCCAGCTGTCCCTCCAGGCGCTCCTCCGAGAAACATCTGTAGGATATAGATAAACAAGGTCACAGGCCGAGCTTGAGTGTAGTCAATAGAAGCAAAACCAGCTGTTCTCATGCTGACGGTTTGGAAAAAGCTAACTAGCACTTTCTCTGGAACACTGAGATTGCCAATCGTTCCTGGATTGTGCCACTCTGTAAAGAGTGTGGATACTGTCCCAAACAGCAAGAGCCCTGCAGTCAAGAAGAGAACCAGCTTGGTGTGGAACCGCAGACGACGTTTTTTCTTCTTGTCAAACTGGGTTGCCAAGTCAAACCAGACCATAAAGCCGAGACCACCCGTGATAATCAAGCCAGCAATGACCAGATTGATCAAGGGATCCGTCTGAAAAGCCACTAAACTGCTACTGCCGAAATTATCAAAACCAGCATTACAAAAGGCTGAAATGGCTAAAAAGATAGAGGTAAAAATGCCTCGCCCCCAGCCAAACTCAGGAATAAAACGGAAACTTAGCAGGAAGGCACCCAAGCCCTCCACCAGAAAAGTCGTCAAAAAGATGGAGCGCATAAAGGCCTTCAGCGACCGAGTCTCCCCATAACTAAAACTCTCCTGAATGGTTTCACGACTACGAAGACTAAGCTTTTGCTTCCCCTGAATATAAAATACCCCGATAAAAGTCATGAGCCCCAGACCACCAATCTGTATCAAGAGCATACAAATCAACTGCCCCCAGACATTATAGGTAGTGGCTACCGGTTGCGTAAAAAGGCCAGTCACACAGACCATGGACACCGTCGTAAAGAGATGGTCAAAATAAGTAGCCTGCGAACCACTTGCCTGCACAAAAGGCAAACTCAAAAGAAGAGAACCTATAAAAATAACTCCAGCGAAACTCAGAAAAAAATCCGACGAGCTGGGGAAAGTCCACCCAAGGCCCTTTTCAATTTTTCACAAATAATTTGAATAACATACATCCATTGTACCATAAAAAGAAGGAAAAGATCTAGAACTGAGAGACTATCTCAAGGCAGAGTTCCAAGGCCTTCTCGAAAGCTTCTGAACCCCAGTCACGACTATCGTACTGGTCCAAGTCTGCTAAGGAATCTGCGGTAAAGAGCAACTCTCCCCAGACAACCCCACGTAGCTGGGCTACTGCCGCAAGTGCAGAACACTCCATCTCCACAACAGCACAGCCTTCTTCCTTGCGATAAGCCACCTTTTCAGCCGTTTCTCGGTAAAAACCGTCTGTCGTCCAGGTCATGACTTCGTCATAAGGAATCCCTCTAGCTTCCAAAACTTGCTCAATAGCAGCAATAGCCTCTGGCTGAATTTCCATATAACGAGAAGGCGCCACATAGTGATAGCTGGCTCCTTCATCTCGCAGAGCCCGAACAGGGACTAGAAAGGCATTTTCCTCTATATCAGCCAGCACACCACAGGTTCCAGTGGAAATAATCTGCTCCACACCATAGCCAATCAACCAATCCATAAACTGGGCCGCTGGAGCAGAACCAACAGGCGCTTGGGCCAGACAAATCTTCTCACCCTGTAGTTGATGACGTACACTGGATACGTTTTAGTGGCAGAAACGAACTCACCAACACAGTCCGCCCCTACTTCCTGAGCATAGCGGTCAATCTCCTCCTCCAAAAATGCATAGATACACTTCTTTGGCAATTTCAAGTCTAACTCCTCATGCGTTGGCATAAGGATCGCCTGAGGGTTATCATCAAACTCTAAAATGGGAATCGCATGTTTCTGAATCATAACCTACCTCCTCTAATTTTGTACTATTGTATCAAAAGCTGAACGAGTGTCAAGGAGGGGGCTGATGAACTAAGGAGAAAAACAACACAATCGCAACCAATCTCCACCAAGTCAAAACAACTTGCTTGACAAAAGCTTGACTTCATGGTTTAATATACCCCATAAGGGTATATTTGGAGGTGCCTATGTTTCACTTATTATTTACAAAAATTGACAGTATTTCTACCAGCGAGTTAGAAACTAAACTCAAGGAACCAATTCAGCTACTGGACGTTCGGACGCCGATGGAATTTCGTAGAGGTCATATCAAAAATGCCAAGAATGTCCCTCTATCCGAAATCGGATCTTATACACCAACGACAAAAGAAACACTCTATGTCATTTGTCATTCTGGTGTGCGAAGTAAGATGGCTGCTAAAAAGCTTAAGAAAAAAGGCTACGATGTCATCAATGTCCGAGGCGGTATGAGTGCTTGGACAGGCAAGGTCATCTAGATTTATAAAGGAGAAAGTCAATGAAAATTATCATTGTCGGGGGAGTTGCAGGCGGAATGTCAGCAGCAACCCGTCTCAGACGTCTCATGGAAGACGCTGAAATCACTATTTTTGAGAAAGGTCCCTTTGTTTCCTTTGCAAACTGCGGACTTCCTTACTATGTTTCAGGAGAAATTGCAAACCGTGATAGTTTATTGGTCCAAACTCCTGAAAGTCTCAAGACACGCTTTAATCTCGATGTGCGACCATTTCACGAGGTCATCCAGATTTCTCCAGCAGAACACACTGTGACAGTGCGACACGATGGACAGGAATTCACAGAAAGCTACGACAAGTTGATCCTCTCCCCAGGAGCTAAACCATTTGTTCCTACCATTGAAGGCTTGGCAGAAGCTAAGAACGCCTACACGCTCCGCAATGTTCCCGATCTTGATGAAATTATGGCAGCCTTGGAGAATCATCCAAAAGAAGCTGTCGTTATCGGTGCAGGCTTTATCGGGCTTGAAATGGTTGAAAATCTGGCAAAACGTGGATTGCAAGTTACTATCGTTGAGAAAGCATCCCATGTCTTGCCACCATTAGATCAAGAAATGGCAGCCTTTGTCCAAGCAGAATTGCTAGCAAACGGTGTTCGCGTTATCACTTCTCAGTCTGCGACTCGATTTGAAGACCAAGGAAAAATCATCGTTCTCGAAAACGGTCAAAAGATCACTTCTGACCTCACCATCCTTTCTGTCGGTGTTGAACCTGAAAATGGACTGGCTAAAGCTGCGGGGATTGAACTGGGACTTCGTGGTGGGATTCTGGTCGATGAACATTACGAAACCAGTCAAAAAGATATTTTTGCAGTTGGGGATGCTATCGTCGTCAAGCAAGAGATTACGGGCCAAGACGCTCTCATCTCTCTCGCTTCTCCTGCCAATCGTCAAGGACGTCAAGTCGCGGACGTCATCGCAGGACTCGGTCGTACCAACAAGGGCAGTATCGGCACTGCTATCGTTCGTGCCTTTGATATGACAGCTGCTTCGACTGGTCTCAGCGAGCGTATCCTTAGCATGAATCAACTTCCTTACAAGGCACTTCATGTCAGCGGTAAAGACCACGCTGGTTATTATCCTGGCGCTACTGATATGACCTTGAAGCTCCTCTTTGACCCAAACACCGGAAAAATCTATGGTGCCCAAGGAGTTGGGAAGAAAGGTGTTGACAAGCGAATCGATATCCTAGCAACTGCTATCAAGGGAAATCTCACCGTCTTTGACTTACCTGAATTAGAGTTCACCTATGCGCCACCATTTGGCTCTGCCAAGGATCCCGTCAATATGCTGGGCTACGCAGCCTTGAATCTTATCGAAGGTCTCAGCGACAATATTCAATGGTACCAGCTTGAAGACGAACTGGCTAAGGGCAAGAAGTTCCTAGATGTACGGACAAGTGGCGAATTCCAAAGTGACCGACTCAAAGTCGATACCATTCACATTCCCCTAAACGAACTACGAGAACGCTTGGATGAACTAGACAAGAACCAAGCCTACATCGTTAGCTGTCACAGTGGTTTGCGTAGCTATATCGCAGAGCGTATCCTCAAACAAGCAGGATTTACCGTCCAAAACCTTGACGGCGCTTATTCACTATACAAAATGGCTAACCCAGAAGGAGTAGAATATGGTAACTAATATCAGCATGGCTGACTTTTATGAAAAATATCAAAATGAAAATCTAGATCTTATCGATGTCCGTGAAGCACATGAATTCCAAGCAGGACATGCACCAGGTGCCAAAAATCTTCCATTAAGTACCTTGGAGCAAGGCTATAAAGAACTCAAACTTGACCATGAATACCATGTCATCTGCCAAGGTGGAGTACGTTCCGCCTCTGCCTGTCAATTTCTCAGCGCCCAAGGGCTCACCGTTACCAATGTAGAAGGTGGTATGAAGGCTTGGCCTGGTCAAGTAGAATAAGCAAAAAGAGCTAGGTAAAAAATCAATTTCAAGAGAAAATGAAGTAATACTCAATGAAAATCAAAGTGCAAACTAGGAAGCTAGCTGTAGGCTGGACTTAAGTACGGCAAGATGAAGCTGACGTGGTTTGAAGAGATTTTCGAAGAGTATAAATCCCCCCACAATAAAACGCATACTATCAAGGTTTTTAAACACCTGATAGTATGCGTTCTTTTGTTTTAAAGACTGTTTCCAGCCTCTCTTGATTCACATTAAACTATTCTAATAGCAGAGATCTTTGCAGCTCTCATTCATTTATTTCCGTTTAATCAAGTATCGGATAGCCTTTTCTAGGCGTTCCTTTTGAGCTTCAGGATCATCTAGCGGCTGATTGATACATTCAGTAAGGTTTTCGGTAATTATCATCTCAATCACGCGCTCCACACTAGATTTCACTGCTGTCAGTTGCGTCACAATATCAGCACAATCACGATCTTCTTCAATCATCTTTTGAATCCCACGCAACTGGCCCTCTGAACGTTTCAAACGAGTAATATACTTTGAATTTGTCATTTCTTTTTCCTTGCTCGATTTTTCTTCATTATATCTCTAATCAGCTTCTTTGTCAAAATTCTCGCCCATCCAGCTCACGCAGTTCTTTTACCAAAAGACCTTTTCAAAAAGGTAAACTAGCCATACGGATAACTTGACTGGAAATTGCTAGCTTTTACCTGTGCTAAAGCGAATACGAGTCACGATTCCGTCTGGGATCTGTGATTTCCAACTGGCTCGATGTCAGCCACTTGATTGGAGCATCAACTTCTTGTGCTCGTTGCGCAATCGTTAACAGCTCTTCTTTACTTGCGACTTCAATGACATAGTATGCTAAACCTGGTAAGTCTTGCTTACGCGGAGCCAGACCTTTTCCTCCCCATTCGTTGACTGCTAAATGATGATGATAGTCTCCAGCTGCAATCCAACTAGCACTAGGCACAGTGAATTTATCCTCTAGCCCTAACACCTTTTGATAAAACTGGCTGGACTTTCGACTATCCTTGACGGACAGATGGATATGCCCCATTCTCGTACCTTCTGCTAGGATAAAAGGCTCTACTCTTTCCCCCAACTCATAGATATCCTGCGCTGCAAGGGCTTCCGTCACCCCAATAATGCGTCCATCTTCTCGAATATCCCATGTGGAAACCGGCTTATCTCGATAGAGTTCAATGCCATTTCCTTCCAAATCCTCCAAGTAAAGAGCCTCACTGTAACCATGGTCTGCACCGCCGACAAGAGGAATCTGTAAATCTGTCAGGTGTTTCAAGACATCAGCCAAAGCCTTTCGTGTCGGCAAGAGAATAGCCAGATGGTAAAGGCCATAATGTTCCCTTACTTCACCGCTCTCTTGTGCTTGAATCAGGTAGACCAAGGCTTTTCCACCAAGTCCTAGAACAGCCTCTGTCTCAGTTTGAGATAAGATTTCTAAACCAAGCACTTGTTGATAAAAGGCGGTTTGACTTTCCAAATCCTTTACATTTAAAACTGCCTCTGCTAAATAAATGTGGCTCTTGTATTCATAGGTCATAAATATTTCTCTTTTCACGTTGTAATAATTTATATTACAACTATTATATAATTTCCAACAGGAAAGTCAAGTCAGATAACTCAAAAATAACGCCATTTCAAGATAAGATGAAGTAAATCTTGCCATATTAAAACGCATATTATCAAATTTTTCAGCACCTGACAATATGCGTTATTTTCATTTTAAAGACTTTTTGACCAGCTTTTTTTATTTCACAACAAGCTCATAACATGTCTTACTTGTAAAGGTTTCCCCAGCTTTAAGGATAACCTGTTCTTTGAGGTCACTGTGAATGGCATCTGGTAAAAGCTTGCGCTTCAAGGGCAATCCCATTGTGCTGTACCATTGGCTGACCTCCTATGATGACACTTTCATCCACAAAGTTTGCTGTGTAGACTACAAAGCAAGGAGCCTCTGTCTTGAAAAGCAGGAAGCGACCTGAATTTTGGTCATAAAGGAAACCAGCATTGTCATGACCTGCAGGAAGGGCAAATGGGTGATCCAAACCAGATACCAGTTTGATTTGCTCATCTTCTTCTGCAAAGATATCTTTCAACAAGGCACCATTGTAGATGTGTTTGACCACATCACGAGTAGCATCTGGAGTTTTGGCAGGAACACCGTCGGGAGCGATTGGATAAATGCCCTCTGTGTTTAGTTGGAAGACATGGCGGTCAATCGTCTGCGTGAAATCACCAGACAAGTTGAAATAGCTGTGGTTGGTTGGATTGACCAGCGTATCCTGATCGGTTGTTACCTTGTAGCTGATTTCATAGGCACCAGTTTCTTCCAAGTTGTAGCTAATCCAAATCTTGAGATTGCCAGGGAACCCTCCTGTCCCATCTGTACGCTCTGTGTAGAGGGTCAAGCCATGATCGCTCACTTCTTCAACTTCAAACAAGCTGGAATCCCAACCAGTTGAACCACTGTGGTTACAGTTGCTAGCATTGTTGACTTCAAGGTCATAGGTCTTGCCATTGAGCTCAAAGGTCGCACCTGCAATACGGCCCTGCCACAGGACCTACGCTCGCTCCATGCTTGGGACTATTGCCTACATAGCTATCAAAGTCATCAAATCCCAAGATAACATTGGCAAAATTTCCATCCTTGTCAGGCGTGACATAGCGCAAGATGGTCGCACCATAAGTCATAACCTCAAGCTGGTAGCCACCGTCTGTCTCAAATCGATAGGCCAAGACATCCTTGCCCTCAACATTTCCAAACACACGCTCTGTGTATGCTTTCATTCTCTTCTCCTTTTACTATTTCTCTCAATCAAACAAACCATAGAAAGCGAATTGACAATCTATGGTTTACTTGTATGATTTACAAACCCCTTTATCAAGAATCTATAAACGCAGTATTACTTTTGATATTCGTGGATGATAACACCTTGTACCACACGGTTTACTGTACCTGTAGGAGACGGTGTATCTGGTTTATTTTCTACCTTGAGTGAAGTCAATAGGGCAAAGAGTTGGGCATAAACGATGTAAGGGAAGACACGGTAAATATCATTCAAGACACCGCCACAACCAAGGGCCACTTCTTTGACATTTTCAAGACCAAAGGCTTGATCACTCAAAAGCACAACACGACGAGCAATCTGATCACCAGCAACTTCACGAACCAAGTCCAAGTCGTACTTGCGAGTGTAGTCTGTCGTTGTACCAAAGACCAAGACAACTGTATTTTCATTGATAAGAGATTTTGGACCGTGACGGAAGCCAACTGGACTTTCATACATGGTCGCAACTTGACCAGCTGTCAATTCCAAAATCTTAAGTTGAGCTTCATGAGCAAGTCCAAAGAAAGGACCAGCGCCTAGATAGATGACACGGTTAAAGTCTAAGTCAACAAGTTCTTTGACATCTTCTGCATTGTCTAAAACTTTACGGGCAAGACTAGACACAACTTCAAAACGTTCAGCTTTCACAGCAAATTCTGTAGGATCAAAGACCAAGAGAGCTGTCAACATCATAGACGTAAAGCTAGAAGTCATGGCAAAGCCAGCATCATTAGAAGCAGCTGGTTGCAAAAGCAAAAGATTGCGGTCATCACCATGGGCTTGAAGAGCCAACTTACCGTCCGATGCACAAGTAATCGTCACTTGATAAAGCTCATCCACCAAGGCTTTTGCCAAGTCAACAGTCGCCACGCTTTCAGGCGAGTTCCCACTACGAGCAAGGATACAAGGACAGTTGCCACATCTTTTTTTAAATAGGTTTCTGGATTGGCAACAATATCTGTGGTCGCAACAGCATTGAAATTCCATTTGCGTTCGTCATAGACTTCCTTAAAGTAAGGTACCAAGGTATCTCCCACATAAGCAGAAGTTCCAGCACCTGTCAAGATAACCTTGATATAGTCATGTTTATCAGCAATCCCTTGCAGGAAGGCTGCAATTTCTTCACGCTTTGCTTGATAGTCTTCAAAAGCTTCTTTCCATACATCAGGTTGTTGGTAGATTTCACGTGTAGTAATTTCTGCACCCAATTCAATCAAGTCTTCTTTTGTATAATATAACATTGATTCCCTCTTTTTCTATTAAAGATGGGAATGGGAGTAAGCCCCATTCCCATGTATATTCTATATAAGATGCTCTAAGTCACATCTTATTCATCTTCGTCATCATCGAAGCCCGCTAACAGGTCATTAACTTTCACAATGCTTTCTGCAGCACGACTCTTATAGTCCGCATCTGCGCCTGTAAGGCTCGCATTGATAAATTCAATCACCATTGGAAGATTCATCCCTGCGTAAAGGTCGATGTCACGGCCTTCCATAATCAAACGGCTTACCACGTTACACGGTGTACCGCCAAGAAGATCCGCAAAGACTAGGAAATCATCCAATCCTTCAATAGCAGCTTCAAATTTTGCAGTAAATTCTTCTGGACCGTCTTCTGGAAGAAGAGCCACTGCATGAATATTTTCTTGTGGACCCATGATCATTTCTGTGCTACCTTTAAGTTCTTCACAGAAGCGACCATGACTCACCAAAATTAATGATTTAACCATAAATTATGCGCCCATTCCAAGTAAGAATTTACCGATGAATGAAAGACCTACTGCAAGAGCAATGATGATACCGATTGCTTTTGTAGAGTTCATGCCTTTCTTACCAAGCAACCAGAAGATAAAGGCAGTGAAGATTGCTGGAAGCAAGCGTGGGAAGATTGAGTTCAAGATGTCTTGGAAATCAATCAATTTTTCACCGATTGGCAATTTATAAGAAACTTCAAAGTTGATCATTGTTGCTACAAGAGCACCCATCATGAAGACACCAAGTACAGATGCAGCATCAATCAAAGCTGTCAAAGTACTTTGCATGTTGTTGATAAGGTTAACCCCTTCTTTGTAAGCAAATTCCAACTGTTTCCAACGGAAGATGTCATAAGCAACTGCAACTGCGATCCAAAGGAAGATACCCCATGGTTGACCAGCGATAGCCATAGTTGCTGCGATAGATCCCATGATAGCAGGTACAAGTGAACCAAAGATTGTGTCTCCAAGAGGAGCAAATGGTCCCATCAAACCTGTTTTGATACCGTTAACGGCATCTTTTGAACCTACACCATCTTTTTCTTCCATGGCAAGGTCAAAACCAGCGATAATTGTGTGGAAGAATGGTGAAGTGTTGAAGAATTGAGTATGAACTTTCATCATTTCTTTCAACTCAGGAGTTCCATCCCCATACATTTTACGTAATTGAGGCAAGATCATGTAAAGGTAACCAGAAGCTTGCATACGTTCGTAGTTCCAACCTAATTGGAAAGTAAACAAGCTACGTTTGTTGATTTGATTAAAATCTTCTTTTGTAAGTTTGTAATTAGAATTCGTCATCTTCGATTTCCCCACTTTCTGATGGTGTAGAAGGTGCTGCTACAGCTACTTTTTTTGGCTATTTTTGAAGTGAAGCACTGCAAGGAAGATACCCACGATAGAGATACCAATCATAGACAAACCTTTAAAGTTGTTGACAAAAGCAATTTTTTCAGCCACATCTTTAGGTAGAGTTCCTACGATACCAGCAACAGCGCCACCAAGACCTGTTACGTATGAGTAAAGAACAGTCAACATAGCTGTTAAACCGAATCCCATAGCAAGGTAGTGAAGGTTACGTTTAACTGGAAGGTAACGAAGCAAGATTGCGAATCCAAGACCTGGAAGCATACGTCCTGCAAGTGTCAAACCGTCTGCAACCCATTGGTATTGTTTAACCAAGTCTACTACTGTTTGTACAAATGCACCACCAAAGGCAAGGGCAAAGAAGACTGGAAGGGCACGAGAAAGAGCCCAAGGAAGTGCACCAAGAAGGTAGTTGCGCTCGATACCTTTGTAGTCAAAGCGTTCGATTGCAGCATCAATACGGTGCGCGAAGAAAGTAGTTGTCATACGTCCAAGAACGTCGAAGTATGTCAAAAGTGCTGCTACTGGTACAGCGATTGTAGTAATTGCAAGGTCTGTAGCAATTCCCTGTGAAACTGAGAATGCTGTTGCAAGAACCGCACCAGAAGTTGCGTCGATACGAGAAGCACCACCGAAGGTACCAACCCCAAGGACGAACAACTGCAAGCTACCACCGATAAACAAACCAGTTGTCACATCTCCCATGATTAAACCAGTAATGAAACCAGCAAATACAGGGGAACCTGCAGATGAAACGATCGTCAACTCATCACAGATTTGATAAGCTGAGTACAAAGTGAGAAGTAAAATTTGCCACCATTGTATCATAACAATGACCTCCTAAAAATTTTTTCCTATTTTAATAAGCTCAAAAAGTCTGAAACTGGATCATTTGGAACCATTTGAGCAGTAAGTTTAACACCTTTTTCTGCCAGTTTGTGGAAGTCTTCCACATCCTTGTCCACTACGTTGATAGAACGTGTGATGGCGCGGGTTTCTGGTGTTTGAGACATATTCCCAACATTAAGGGTTTCAAGTGGTACACCTGCTTCTACCAAACCAAGGAAGCGGTCTGGTTTACGAGCCACGATAAAGAGACGTTGGCTATCATATTTTCCAGCAAGAATATTAGCTGCCGCTTTTTCAATTGGCAAAATACTCAATTTCACACCTGGTGGTGTCGCTAGTTTCAAACCACTCTTTTCAACATCGTTGTTGACAACTTCGTCATCCACAACCATAATACGTGAAACATTTAGTTTTCCAGCCCAAAGATTGGCTACTTGTCCGTGGATCAAACGTCCATCGATACGGCATCCTACAATTGTCATAAGTTTTCCCCCTTTATGTGTTTTAGTGTAGGTTTACGAGTTAAATGAATCTCTTCTTTATATTCACCTTCTGTTTCAAAGATGATGATTCGGTTGTCACCTTCCTTGAGATAACAATGAGGGATATAAAGCGAGAGGGTTGGGCCGACGTTCCAAAAACGTCCTAGGTGACGCCCATTGACAAAGGCAACGCCCTTACCAAACTCAGATAAGTCCAGGTAAGTATCTTTTGGCTCTTGGACTGCAAAGTCATAAGCGTAAAAGGCTGGTTGTCCTTCTGTCCATCCTTTTGAAAAATCAATTTTCTCAGGATTATCCAGTGGTAGTGGATATTGTTTCCAATTAAGTAAGAAGTGTAAATCCTTGCAGACACCTGTTCGGATTCCTTTACGTTGTGTATCAGCTAAGAACTTGTGTCCATAGTTGACACGGCCCATATTTTCAATCAAGATGTCAAGTTGTGAAGAACCTTTTCGATTACCTTTACAGTAGATATCTTCTCCTATCTCTGTCTGATATTGGGTTTCAACCCACTGACCATCGACATAAATCTGAGCCCTATCTCTACCATCAATGATACGAAGTCTTTCTTCTTCTGCATCCCAGTTTGTTTCTGTTCGATAGAGAAGGTAGCCATAGCTTTGTCCCAACTCCTCCATCTTTTTAGGATAGAGACTTTCTATCGGACTAGAAAGACTATCTAAGGTTTCAAATAAGGAAACTTTTTCAGCAAGTGGAATAGCATCCAACTCCATACTCTCTTTGTAGAGTGGTTCCAACTGCGGATACTCTGGAAAATGTGTTGCCATCATCTTCTTGACTGCCAAATATTTGGCAGTTGGATTTCCTTCTTCATCAAGAAGGGCATCGTAATCATAAGAGGTAACTTGTGGCAAGTCCAAAGTTCCTCGAGCCGAGCAACCATTCATGAAGCCAAAGTTTGTACCACCGTGGAACATGTAAAGGTTAATCGATCCTTGTTCCAAAACTTCTCGAACAGCATCTGCCAATTCTTTGGGATCCCGTGTGATAATTGGTTCTTTCCAACGATTGAACCAGCCATCCCAGAACTCCATACACATGAGTGGCCATTTCTTACCATGCTCATCAAAGAATTCCTGCATCTGTGAAAAGTTGTAAGGTGCCTTAGAACCAAAGTTGCCTGTTACAAAGAGGTCATCTTCGATTAAGGTTCCAGCTTTCAAAGTAGCTCTCCATGGGCCATCTGAAGTAAAGAGCGGGCAATCAATCCCTCGGTCTTCCATCAATTTTCGAATCGCTCTTAAGTAAGATTTGTCCTCTCCATAAGAACCGTATTCGTTCTCGACTTGCATCATGAGAATATTTCCACCATTGTCCAACAGACGAGGCACCAGTCTTGGCAATAATTGATCATAGTAGCGACCAACTGCCTCGATATAAGCTGGGTCGGATGAGCGAATTCGCATGTTCTTGGTCAAGAGCCAAGCTGGTAAGCCACCGAATTCCCATTCCGCACAGATAAATGGAGACGGACGCACAATTGCATAGAGACCTAAATCCTGCGCTATTTGGAGAAATTTCTCTAAATCCAGATCACCTTCAAAATTAAACTCCCCTTCAACAGGTTCGTGTAAATTCCATGCAACGTAAGTCTCGACTGTATTAAAGCCAAGCGCTTTTAAGTTGTAGAGCGAATGATACCAATCCTCTGCTGGAATTCTAAAATAATGAATGGCACCGGACAAAATCTTGAACGGTTTCCCATCTAAATAGAAATCGTCCTCAATTTTAAACCTTGTCATTTTTCCACCTCTGACTAACTAAGTTTGCGCTTTCATTTGTTATAATATTAAATATAATCAAATCTTTTGCATTTGTCAATAGGTTTTGGAAAATTCTTTAAAATTTTTCCATTTTTTTACTTACCTTTTACCAAAATTATCAAAAAATCGCATGAAAGTGCCTATTTTTGAAGTACAAAGAATTATCCAATTATAAAATGGATTTTTTTACATATATCATAATATTTTTAGCCTATTACATGAAAGTGCCTATTTTTTTGATGTACAAAAGAATTATCCAATTATAAAATGGATTTTTTTACATGTATCATAATATTTTTTTAGCCTATTATTTTTAATTTTTACCTAAATACTACTATTTTCTTTACATTTATGGTAAAATCAATGATGGAGAAAGAGAATCGAGGTGAAATTATGGCTATTCCAAAATACCAATATATTAAAGATGAATTAAAAAATAAAATCATCTCTGGTCAATTTGCAAGTGGTGATAAATTTTACACAGAAGCAGAATTGATCGCAATGTACGATGTCAGTTCTATCACAGTTGTTCGTGCTTTAAACGACCTTGCTAAAGATGGTTACATCGTTCGCCAACAAGGAAAAGGGTACGTTCGTCTCACGCGCACGTAAACACAAACTCGTAGAATTTTCAGACGTCGAAGTTTTCGAAACTAAAGATGATAAGGTGACCGTTCTTTCTATCGAGCGTGGAAATAAACTTGAATATCTAGAAAAACTTGGACTACGTGGTGATCAGTTCTACTACAAGATTGAGCGTGTACGCGAAACGAATGGTGTTGTTTACATCTATCACACATCTTATATTCCAGAACAATATATCAATGCCAATTATCCAAATCTTGAATATTATAGCTCTATCTATAAACGTTTCAAATTGGATTACCGTATTCACATGAGTGATGAGCATTTTGAGGAAATCAACGCAATTGCATTCCCAACACCAGAGCATGCTGCTTCTGTACTAGGAATTGATACACAATTCCCAACAGTGCTCCAAACGAAAACTACTAAGCTTGAAGCAACTGGACAAGTTCTTGCCTATAGCGAAACTTATAAGCGAGCAGATTACTACAAAATCAAATTCATTTCATGTAACCGTGGTCACTAAGAAAAAGCTTGAGCCTTGCTCAGGCTTTTTCTATATATATTATAGCACAAAAAGCAACTATGAAAACGCTATTAAATATCTTTATTTAATTTGTATCGTTTTTTTACTAAAAAAACAAGTTAAAAATTTACTTGTTTTTCCTTGATTTTACTTTCTTATATAAATTATTATTTCCAAAAATCTTATGATTTCCTCCATTTATTATAGTTCTTATATAAAACTACTTGACTTTTTACTATGTAGATAATAAAATTAAATTGGTTTTATGTAAACGTTATCAAAATAGTTATATCAAGGAGGTTTTATCATGAAACTAGAAAAGAAACAGCGTTTCTCGATCCGCAAGTATGCAGTCGGAGCAGCTTCTGTACTGATAGGATTTACCTTCAGTGCGCAAGTCGTATCTGCGGATGGACTCACACCAGTACCAAAAGCTACTGAAACTTTGCAAGCTGTGCCGGATAGCCCACAAGCATCAGAAGCACCAAGCCAAGATAAAGCAAAAAAAATTACAGAGCAAACTGATAAAACTGTAAAAGAGGAAGTTAAAACTGAAAAGGATACTATTAACACAGCCGTTCCAAAAACAGAAAATGCAGTAGCACCAGTAGTAACAGAACATGCTAGCCCAGCCCCTACTACAGAGGCAGATAGCGCAACTCAAGTAGAAAAAAGCGCAGAGAGTACCAATACTGAAAAGAAAAACGAGCCTGCTACTCCTGCTGTACTCGCTCCGACTACTGAACGTGCCACTCAAACTAATGAAAAGCTAGCGAAAAAGAAAATTGTTTCTATTGATGCTGGACGTAAATATTTCTCACCAGAACAACTTAAGGAAATCATCGATAAAGCGAAACATTATGGCTACACTGATTTACACCTATTAGTCGGAAATGATGGACTCCGTTTCATGTTGGACGATATGAGCATCACAGCTAACGGCAAGACCTATACGAGTGACGATGTCAAACGTGCCATTGAAAAAGGTACGAATGATTATTACAACGATCCAAATGGCAATCACTTAACAGAAAGTCAAATGACAGATTTGATTAACTATGCCAAAGATAAAGGTATCGGTCTCATCCCAACAGTAAATAGTCCTGGTCACATGGATGCTATTCTCAATGCCATGAAAGAATTGGGAATCCAAAACCCTAACTTTAACTATTTTGGAAAGGAATCAGCCCGTACCGTCGATCTTGACAACGAACAAGCGGTCGCTTTTACAAAGCCCTTATCGACAAATATGCTGCTTATTTCGCGAAAAAGACTGAAATTTTCAACATCGGACTTGATGAATATGCCAATGATGCGACAGATGCTAAAGGTTGGAGCGTTCTTCAAGCTGATAAATACTATCCAAACGAAGGCTACCCTGTAAAAGGATATGAAAAATTTATTGCCTACGCTAATGACCTCGCTCGTATTGTAAAATCACACGGTCTCAAACCAATGGCCTTCAATGATGGTATTTACTACAATAGTGATACTAGCTTCGGAACTTTTGACAAAGATATCATCGTTTCAATGTGGACTGGTGGCTGGGGAGGTTACGACGTCGCTTCTTCTAAACTTCTAGTAGAAAAAGGTCACCAAATCCTAAACACTAACGATGCTTGGTACTATGTTCTTGGGCGAAATGCAGATGGCCAAGGTTGGTACAATCTTGATCAAGGATTAAACGGTATCAAAAACACTCCAATCACTTCGGTTCCAAAATCCGACGGAGCAACTATTCCATTCATCGGGGGTATGGTAGCTGCTTGGGCTGACACTCCATCTGCACGTTATTCACCATCACGCCTCTTCAAACTCATGCGTCAATTCGCAAATTCTAATGCTGAATACTTCGCAGCTGATTATGAGTCTGCAGAGCAAGCACTTAACGAGGTACCAAAAGACCTTAACCGTTATACTGCAGAAAGCGTCACAGCAGTTAATGAAGCGGCAAAAGCCATCCGTTCGCTTTATAGCAACCTCAGTCGCGCCCAACAAGACACGATTGACCAAGCAATCGCAAAACTTCAAGAAGCAGTCAGCAATTTGACCTTCACACCAGAAGCGCAAAAAGAAGAAGATGCTAAACGTGAGGTTGAAAAACTTGCCAAAAACAAGGTGATTTCAATCGATGCTGGACGTAAGTACTTCACGCTTGACCAACTCAAACGCATCGTAGATAAGGCCAGTGAGCTCGGATATTCTGATGTCCATCTCCTTCTGGGAAATGATGGGCTTCGCTTCCTACTCGATGATATGACCATTACTGCCAACGGAAAAACCTATGCTAGTGATGACGTTAAAAAAGCTATTATCGAAGGAACTAAAGCTTACTACGACGATCCAAACGGAACCACTCTTAGTCAAGCTGAAATCACTGAATTGATCGAATACGCAAAATCAAAAGGTCTCGGACTCATCCCAGCGATCAACAGCCCAGGTCACATGGATGCTATGCTAGTTGCCATGGAAAAATTGGGTATTAAAAATCCTCAAGCCAACTTTGATAAGGTCTCCAAAACAACGATGGACCTTGAAAATCAAGAAGCAGTTGAATTTACCAAAGCCCTTATCGGTAAGTATATGGATTACTTTGCTGATAAATCAAAGATTTTCAACTATGGTACAGATGAGTATGCCAATGATGCAACGAATGCCCAAGGTTGGTACTACCTCAAATGGTATGGACTCTATAACAAGTTCGCAGACTATTCTAATAGCCTTGCTGCTATGGCTAAGGAAAGAGGGCTACAACCAATGGCCTTCAACGATGGCTTCTACTATGAGGACAAGGACGATGTTCAGTTTGACAAAGATGTCTTGATTTCTTACTGGTCTAAAGGCTGGTGGGGCTACAACCTCGCATCACCTCAATACTTAGCAAGCAAAGGTTATAAGTTCTTGAATACCAACGGTGACTGGTACTACATTCTCGGCCAAAAACCAGAAGATGGTGGTGGTTTCCTCAAAAAAGCTATTGAGAATACTGGAAAAACACCATTCAATCAACTAGCTTCTACCAAATATCCTGAAGTAGACCTTCCAACAGTCGGAAGTATGCTTGCTATCTGGGCAGATAGACCAAGCGCTGAGTACAAGGAGGAAGAAATCTTTGAACTTATGACTGCCTTTGCAGACCACAACAAAGACTACTTCCGTGCTAATTATAATGCTCTCCGCAGAGAAATCGCACAAATTCCTGAAAACTTAGAAGGATACAGCAAGGAAAGCTTAGATGCCCTAAGTGCAGCTAAAACAGCTCTAAATTACAACCTCAATCGTAATAAACAAGCTGAGCTTGACACACTTGTAGCCAACCTAAAAGCCGCTCGCTTAGGTCTCAAACCAGCTGCAACTCACTCAGGAAGCCTGGATGAAAATGAAGTGGCTGCCAATGTTGAAACCAGACCAGAACTCATCACAAGAACTGAAGAAATTCCATTTGAAGTTATCAAGAAAGAAAATCCTAACCTCCCAGCTGGTCAGGAAAATATTATCACAGCAGGAGTCAAAGGTGAGCGAACTCATTACATCTCTGTACTCACTGAAAATGGAAAAACAACAGAAACAGTCCTTGATAGTCAGGTAACCAAAGAAGCTGTAAACCAAGTGGTTGAAGTCGGCGCTCCTGTAACTCACAAGGGTGATGAAAGTGGTCTTGCACCAACTACTGAGGTAAAACCTAGACTAGATGTCCAAGAGGAAGAAATTCCATTTACTACAGTGACTCGTGAAAATCCACTCCTACTCAAAGGAAAAACACAAGTCATTACTAAGGGCGTCAATGGACATCGTAGCAACTTCTACTCTGTGAGCACTGTTGACGGCAAGGAAGTGAAAACACTTGTAAATAGTGTCGTAGCACAGGAAGCCGTTACTCAAATTGTTGAAGTCGGAACTATGGTAACACATGTAGGTGATGAACATGATCTTGCTCCAGTCGCAGAAACAAAACCTAGACTGGATATCCAAGAAGAAGAGATTCCATTTACCACAGTGACTCGTGAAAATCCACTCTTACTCAAAGGAAAAACGCAAGTCATTACTAAAGGTGTCAACGGGCGCCGTACAAACTTCTATTCTGTAAGTACTGTTGATGGAAAGGAAGTAAGAGAACTTGTAAACAGTGTCGTAGCGCAGGAAGCCGTTACACAAATAGTCGAAGTCGGAACTATGGTAACACATGTAGGCGATGAAAACGGACAAGCCGCTATTGCTGAAGAAAAACCAAAACTAGAAATCCCAAGCCAATCAGCTCCATCAACTGCTCCTGCGGAGGAAAGCAAAACTCTTCCTCAAGGTCCAGCTCCTGTGGCAACGGAGAAAAAACTTCCTGAAACAGGAAGTCACAATTCTGCAGGACTAGTAGTCGCAGGACTCATGGCCACACTAGCAGCCTATGGACTCACTAAGAAAAAGGAAGACTAACAGCCTTTTAGATAAACGATAAAAAGCGAGATGAATTTCTCGCTTTTTGATTTATGATTAGTCGCCAAGTCCAAGACGTTCAAAGATATCATCCACTCGTTTGGTGTAGTATGCAGGGTTGAAGATTTCATCAATTTCATCTTGAGTGAGGCGTGATGTCACTTCTGGATCTGCTTCAAGAAGTGGTTTGAAATCCACTTGATTGTCCCAAGAGTAGGCCGTTTTTGGTTGCACCAAGTCATAGGCTTGCTCACGGGTCATGCCTTTTTCAATCAAGGTCAACATGGCACGTTGGCTAAAGATAAGACCAAAAGTCGAGTTCATGTTGCGGATCATATTTTCTGAGAAGACCGTCAAGTTCTTGACAATATTTCCAAAACGGTTGAGCATGTAGTCGATCAAAATAGTCGTATCTGGTGTGATGATACGCTCAGCTGATGAGTGAGAGATATCACGTTCGTGCCAAAGAGCTACGTTCTCATAAGCTGTAATCATGTGACCACGGATAACACGCGCAAGACCCGTCATGTTCTCAGAACCGATAGGATTGCGTTTGTGAGGCATTGCTGAAGACCCTTTTTGACCTTTGGCAAAGAACTCTTCCACTTCGCGTTGCTCAGATTTTTGTAGACCGCGGATTTCTGTCGCCATACGCTCAATTGAAGTTGCGATGCTAGCAAGAACCGCAAAGTATTCAGCGTGGAGGTCACGAGGAAGCACTTGTGTAGAAATTTCTTGAGCACGGATACCAAGCTTATCGCATACGTATTGCTCTACAAATGGTGGGAATGTTGGCAAAGTTCCCAACCGCACCAGAAATCTTACCAGCTTCCACACCAGCAGCCGCATGCTCGAAACGCTCGATGTTGCGCTTCATTTCGCTGTACCAAGTCGCCAATTTAAGACCAAAAGTTGTCGGCTCAGCATGCACACCGTGGGTACGACCCATCATAATGGTGAACTTGTGCTCCTTAGCCTTATCAGCGATGATGTTTGTGAAGTTTTCAAGGTCACGACGGATGATGTCGTTGGCCTGCTTGTAAAGATAACCATAGGCCGTATCCACCACGTCGGTAGAAGTCAGACCATAGTGAACCCACTTGCGCTCTTCGCCAAGAGTTTCAGAAACCGCACGCGTGAAAGCAACCACATCGTGGCGAGTCTCCTGCTCGATTTCCAAAATACGGTCGATGTCAAAGTCCGCTTTCTCGCGAATCAAAGCTACATCTTCCTTAGGAATTTCCCCCAACTCAGCCCATGCCTCATCCGCCAAGATTTCCACCTCAAGCCAAGCACGGTATTTATTTTCTTCACTCCAAATGTTCGCCATCTCAGGGCGACTATATCTTTCAATCATGTTTAATTTTCCTTTCTTTTGATGTTTCACATCAGTTAGTAAGCGAGAGGGACTTATAATAATTGTTTAGCTTCAATTGCTTTGGTCTGCCTGTATTCAAATGCTTCAGCATCTTCATTCAGCTCCACCATTAATTCTTTATGGTCTGCTAAAATACTTCTAATTTCATCAAAAGGAACTTTGAAGTACTCTTTTCGTCCATTCACCTTATTTACTTTATAATGAGCAAGTTGATTGTGCAATTCTGTTTCTAGCGCGAATGCTTCTTCACTAAATATCAACGCATGAACATCAAATTGGAATGGTACAGATGCACTACTCAATTCCCTGATTCGTTCCAATGGTTCTAAACGACGAGTTACTCCAATTTTATATACATCCTCCCCAAAGAACCTATGTTAGATATCACATACACATAACCTGCCGTTGCATGACCTTCTCGATAGTCAATATCTTCTTCAATTTCATCTAATTCAGATAGTTTATCTTGATATTCAGTCAATTGGCGTCTGAGTTCATCTACTTCATCATTTTTTGCTTCTTTCAGTAACTCTGTTACCTTGGCAACCATATTCTTAAAGTGATCTCTATCCTTCTCCAATTGTTTTCGTTTCGCTTTAATCTCAGCTTGAAGCTTTTTATCTTCTCGTTCCTTTTCCCGTTGTTCACGAAGTAACTCTTTTTCTTCTTGTTTCTGAAGTTCATACTCAGCTGCCAAACGTAGCTCTTCAATTTTCAAGTCCAAATATGGATAAGTGATTTCAATTAAATTCCGTGAATACATTTTATTCAACTGTTCAAATACTTTTCTTAAAGCTTTAATTTTATTGTCAACATTTACCACTGAAACCTTGACTAAAAGAGCATCAGCCTCACCATTAAAGCCTCTTAAAGCTGCTTTAATTAGTTGATTCTGCATAGCCTTTCCTTTACTTTTACTATTATCTAAAAGCATCGGAGTGATTATTCTTCCAGCAGTTCCATTTTTAATCATGGATTTTTGTTGCATTCTTAAAGAATCTAATTTATCTTTATACTTTGTACTATCCGAAAAGCTATATTGTCTTTCAAAGAAACCAAATTCCTGCAAATTTAGATTGCCATTTGCCACAGTAATTTCCTCATTTAATCGAGCTAACTCATTCCTCTTTCGGGCAAGCTCCGTATCTAACGAGATTACTTCCTTCCCTTTTTTTATTTGTTGCTCTAATTTGGCTAGTTCTATCTTTTTTATTTCAATATCATCAGTAAGTTTCTGTAACTTAGCTTCTAATACTTCATCTTTTGGTTTTCCGAAATTAAATAATCCCATAATTTTTACTCAAACTCTTCTTTCCCAAACTCATCCACACTATCCGTCACATCACTAAACAAAGTTACATGCCCCATCTTGCGGTTGTGCTTCGCTTCTATTTTACCATACATGTGGAGGTGGGCGCTTGGATTTTCTGTCACATATTTTTCAGCGGCCTCGACATGTTGACCGAGGACGTTGAGCATAACGGCTGGGGCATGTAGTTTGATAGCCGGTAATGGTGCTCCCAGAACGCCTAGAATATGGGTATCAAACTGGGAGAAATCGCAAGCTTCAATAGAGTAGTGCCCAGAGTTGTGTGGACGTGGAGCAATTTCGTTGACGATAATGTCATCAGCTGTCGCAAACATTTCCACGCAAAGCGTTCCAGATAAGTTCAGTTGTTCAGCGATTCTCACCGCCATGGCCTTGGCTTTTTCGTCTAGGCTTTCTGAAATGCGAGCTGGGACGATAGTCTTAGATAGAATATTGTTGCGGTGGATATTTTCCTGAACCGGGAAAACTGTTACATCCTTGCCATTTCCAGACACAATGACGGAAATTTCAAGATCAAAGTTGACAAATTCTTCCAAAACGCAGTCTGCTGAATCAGCTAGTGCATAGGCTTCTGCCAAATCTTCTGCTGAGCGAATGACCTTTTGCCCGTGTCCATCATAGCCACCTGTCGCAGTCTTGAGGACATAGTTTTTCGACAGGTCCATATCTGCCAAGTCTTGACTAGAAGTCACGACCTTGTAAGGCGCCACCGTCACTTGAGCCTTATTTGATAAAAAATCTTTTTCAAAAATACGATTTTGGGAAATGCGTAGCAGATCTGTTCCTTGAGGGAGTTGCCCATCCTTGATGACAGCATCCAAACCGTCTGCATCAACATTTTCAAATTCATAAGTGAGAACATCGCAACGCTCAGCTAACTGACGCAGGGCATCCACATCATTATAAGGAGCCACGATGATTTCCGCCACGCGAGAAGCTGGACAATCCGCAGCAGGATCCAGCGCGATAACCTTGTGGCCCATGTAGATAGCAGAAATAGCCATCATCTGACCCAGCTGACCGCCACCGATAATTCCGATTGTTTTAGATGAGTTCATTGGTAGACTCCTCTGCAATTTTTCCTTGTTCTTCTGCGAAATCTGCCAAAGCTGTCGCGATAGCTTGATCCTCTACTGACAGGAGACGAAGGGCAAAGAGAGCCGCATTTGTCGCACCTGCTTCACCGATAGCCATTGTCGCAACAGGCACACCACCCGGCATCTGTACGATAGAGTAGAGCGAGTCCACGCCACTAAGAGCACGAGACTTGACAGGTACCCCGATGACTGGAAGAGTAGTCTTTGCTGCTACTATCCCTGGTAAATGGGCTGCACCTCCAGCACCTGCAATGATGACCTTTATACCACGGCTACGGGCCTCTTCTGCATGCTTGAACATGAGGTCTGGTGTACGGTGGGCAGAGACAACTTTCTTTTCGTAGGCTACACCGAAGCGGTCTAGGACTTCTGCTGTTTTTTGCATGGTTGCCCAGTCGGATTTGGAGCCCATGATGATGGAAATAATTGGTTTAGTCATAATTTTTCCTTTTTTCTTCTTTTTTGATAATCGTCTAATGTAGTGCGGACGTAAGCGACCGCCTATGGCGTTCCATTACTAAAACTGGAGCCTAGGTCTCCAGTTTTCCGCTCCTAGTAGCAAAGCTACTAGGAGTTCCACTACTGCGACGATTATCCTATAGTGGCTCGCTTTCGCTCGCCATGACAAATCTAGTAGCTATTAATCTTTTATGGCCTTGCTTCCGATATCTGTTCGGTAGAACAAACCTTCTGTATTTTGTTTGTCGAGTTCGCTGTAAATAATGTCTTGGGCTTCTTTGACGGTATCTGCTGTGGTGACGAGCATATAGACACGTCCGCCGTTTGATAGCAGTGCTCTGCTATTTTCCGCAAACTTAGCACCAGCATAGTAAGTGATGATATCGCCCTCTATCTTAGCTGGCAACTCAACACCTTTTTCATAGTCTAACGGATAGCCCTTGGATGCGACAACTACACCAAGTGTCACACCCTTGTCCGTCCAAGTAATGGTTGGCTCCTTACCATCGAGGATATCCGTAATATTTTGTGCAAAGTCAGATGTCAAACGAGGTAGGATAATCTGAGTTTCAGGATCTCCGAAGCGAGCGTTAAACTCGATAACCTTAGGTCCATCAGCTGTCAAGATAAGACCTACGTAAAGGATACCCAGATAAGTGCGACCTTCCTGAATCATCCCCTCAAGGACTGGCTTGACAATAGTCTCCACTGCCGTGTCAACCACGCTCTGTGACAAGTGAGGAGCTGGCGCATAGGCACCCATACCACCCGTGTTAGGACCCTTATCGCCATCGTAGGCACGTTTGTGGTCTTGTGCTGTCGGCATGATGTAGAATTTGTCGCCATTGACAAAGGCAAAGAGAGAGAACTCTTCTCCGTCAAGGAATTCCTCGATGACCACACGCGCACCTGAGTCACCAAATTTATTGTCCAAGAGCATCTCATGAGCGGCTTCGACCGCTTGCTCAACTGTCTCCGCAACGACAACACCTTTCCCAAGGGCCAAGCCATCCGCCTTGACCACAATAGGCGCACCCTGCTTTTCGATGTAGACCTTTGCTTCCTCAAAATCTGAGAATGTGCCATAGGCTGCTGTCGGAACGCCGTATTTGACCATGATTTCCTTGGCAAAATCCTTGGACCACTCCAGCTCCGCCGCCAATCTCGTCGGACCAAAAGCCTTAAGTCCTGCCTGATTAAAATCATCCACAATCCCAGCCGCAAGGGCATCATCTGGCCCGATAAAGGACCACGCAATATCGTTGGCTTTTGCAAACTCAATCAATTTAGAATGTTCGGAAATAGAGATAGTTACCAATTCCAAACCATCCAGAGTCATCCCGTCATTCCCAGGAGCTACGAAGACTTTTTCAACGTCTTTTGACTCAAGCAACTTCTTAGCAATGGCATGCTCACGGCCACCCGAACCGACAACTAACAGCTTCATCTTACAACCTCTTTTTCGAATTATTTAATAACATTATACCATAAACGTTCGTTTTAATCTTGTTTCACTTAGTATTTTAAGCAAAAAAAGGAAAGAAACTGTTTTCTTCCCTTTTGTTTTTTAATGTCTAAAATGTCTCACTCCTGTGAAGACCATAGTCAAGCCATATTTATCCGCTGCTTCGATGGACTCTTGGTCACGGACAGAGCCACCTGGCTGGATAATGGCCTTGATACCTGCTTTGGCGATTTCTTCCACGTTATCCGCAAATGGGAAGAAGGCATCCGATGCGAGAACAGCACCGTCCAAACGATCTTTGGCTTGGTCGATGGCGATACGAACAGAGGCCACACGGTTAGTTTGACCTGGGCCAACACCAAGTGTCATGTGGTCGTTGGTGATGATGATTCCGTTTGATTTAACATACTTGATAGCCTTCCAAGCGAACTCGAGGGCAGTTGCTTCTGTCTCAGTTGGCTGGCGTTTGGTCACCACTTGCCAGTCAGCAGGACTTTCCTTGATCACGTCTTGGTTTTGAACGAGAAGTCCACCGACCACACCAGTGTATTCTGCTTCTACTTCGCTGGCTTCTTGAGCATCAAATGGCAAGGCAAGGATACGCAAGTTTTTCTTTTTATTGGTCAAAATGGCTAGCGCCTCATCCGTATAGCTTGGCGCGATGATGATTTCAAGGAAGACACCATGCATCTTCTCAGCTGTCGCAGCATCTACCTCACGGTTGAGAACGACGATACCGCCAAAGATAGACACTGGGTCAGACTCATAAGCGTAGTCCCAAGCTGTTTCGATATCATCAGCTTGACCAATCCCACATGGATTCATGTGTTTGAGAGCCACAACGGTTGGACGGTCTTTGAAGTCACGGATAATACAAATGGCAGCATCCGCATCACGGATATTGTTGAAGGACAATTCTTTACCGTTGAGCTGTTTAGCTGAAGCAATCGAGTAGTCAGTCGGCAAAGCTTTTTGGTAGAAATCGGCATCTTGTTGAGGATTTTCACCGTAACGCATAGCTTGCTTGAGGTCATAAGTCAAAGTGAGTTTTTCAGGTTTGCTTTCCCCCACTTGAGCAGTAAAATATTCTGCGATCAAGGCATCATAAGCTGCCGTATGACGGAAAACCTTGGCTGCTAAACGTTGGCGAGTTTCGTAAGTTGTCTCACCATTTGCTGACAATTCGTCAAGAACAACAGCATAGTCTGCAGGATCTACCACAACTGTTACGCTAGCGTGGTTCTTCGCTGCTGAGCGAAGCATAGATGGACCACCAATATCGATATTCTCCACAGCATCAGCGTAAGTCACATCTGGTTTGAGAATGGTTTCCTTGAATGGGTAAAGATTAACTACAACAAGGTCGATAAGCTCGATGTTATTATCTTTAGCTGCTTCCAGGTGACTATCCAAGTCACGACGAGCTAAGAGCCCACCGTGGATATTTGGATGGAGGGTCTTGACGACCATCCATCATTTCTGGAAAACCAGTCACATCATCGATAGCAATGGTGTTCACCCCAGCATTATCAAGGGCAACCTTGGTTCCACCTGTCGAGATAATCTCCCAACCAAGTTTTTTGAGTTCTTGGGCAAATTCAACAATGCCCGCTTTGTCTGAGACGCTGATTAAGGCGCGTTTAGTCATGTTTTTTCCTTTCATTTTCAAACTCTCTACCTACGCATTTTTCGATTCATAAAAGTATAGGGAGACGATTACCAAGACTCCCAAAATTACTGTCAGTAAAAATCTCCCCCAATAGGGAATCTCTGGGAAGAAAAAATTTACTAGTAAACGTAGAATGATTGCCAAGGTAATCAAGGCAAGTGTTTCCAACCATTTTTTCATTTACTTGTCCAACAATTCTCTAATAACTTCCGGATACAACTTGTACTCTGCCTCATGAATCCGAGCTTCAAAACTGTCAATGGTATCATCAGCTAACCGTGGCACACGAACTTGTTTGATAACCTTTCCTGTATCCACACCTGAATCCACCCAGTGAATGGTCACACCAGCTCTCAGCAACGCCAGCATTCCAAGCATCCTCAATCCCATGAGCTCCTGGAAATTCTGGCAGGTAGGCTGGATGAATGTTGATAATCCGACCTTCATAAGCTGCCAATAAAGTTGGCCCAACGATTTTCATGTAGCCTGCTAGACAAACCAAGTCAATCTGGTGTTCTTCCAAGAGTTCGACAAGGGCCGCTTCGTAGTCTGCCTTGCTCTCAAACTCCTTGAGTTCAAAAAGCATAGGACAGAACGCCGAGCTTGTCTGCACGTTTCGAGCACATAGGCATCACTATGGTCTGAAAAAACAAACTCCACTGGAAATTCTTCGGCAATCACCTGAAAATTTGAGCCATTACCAGAGGCAAAAACCGCTATTTTTTTCATTTGATGATGACACTTTCGTTTTCTTTCTTGACGATACGACCAATTTCATAGACTGGTTCATCCAACAATTCCTTGACACGACTTACATTTTTCAGGGCTAACTGCCAGCATAAGTCCCCACACCCATATTGAAGATTTCAAACATTTCTTTCATGTTTGATTTGACCGTATTTTTTTCAAGGGCTTTGAAAATCGGTAAAACTGGAACCTTGTCTTCTTCAATCTCAGCAGCCAAGTCAGCTGCAAACATGCGAGGGACATTTTCGATAAAGCCACCACCAGTGATGTGGGCAATGCCGTTGACCAACTCTTCCTTGATGAGTGGTAAGACAGCCTTGACATAGATACGAGTCGGCTCAAGAAGAACTTCCTTGAGTTGCTTGCCTTCCAATTCTGGCAAGACTTCCTCACCTGTGTAGTCGGCAAAGACACGACGGACGAGGGAGTAACCCATTTGAGTGAATCCCACTTGAAGCAAGTCCGAGAAGAACATCTCCCTTCTGCCACTTTTTGAACCGTCAATGATTTGAGATTTTTTTCAGCCACACCGACCGCAAAACCAGCTAGATCGTAGTCATCTTCGCCATACATACCAGGCATTTCAGCTGTTTCCCCACCAATGAGGGCAGCGCCTGCCTGCACACAACCTTCTGCCACACCAGCAACCACTTGTTCTAGCTTAGCTGGTTCATTCTTGCCAGTTGCGACGTAGTCAAGGAAATAGAGGGCTCCGCACCTGCAGCGATGATATCATTGACACACATGGCCACACAGTCCTGACCGATGGTATCGTGCTTGTCGTACTTGATAGCCAACATGAGCTTGGTTCCGACACCATCAGTCCCTGAAATCAAGACAGGTTCTTTTGACACCTGTTTTTTTGAAAGGTCAAACATACCACCAAAACCACCCAGAGCTCCCATGACACCTGCACGCTCCGTACGAGCCACGTGCTTTTTTTAATCCGTTCAACAACTTCATAACCCGCTTCAACATCCACACCAGACTGAGCGTAAGCATTTCTTTATTTGTCATTTTTATATTTCCTTTTTCTTTAATGGAGGATCTGATCGTCTATTTGTAAAAACTGGTCTTTTTCTTCCAAACTTCGACGATAGTCTTCTTCATAATCGTAGAGAGGTGTCGGGTAGTCACCGTCAAAATAAGCAACACAGAGACCACCATTTGGTGCATCTGTTTCAATCCCAATCGAATCAATCAAACCTTCAACAGAAAGGTAAGTCAGACTGTCCGCACCAATGATTTGGCGCGTTTCTTCAACCGTATGATTAGCCGCAATCAGCTCCTGACGGGTCTGGATATCAATCCCGTAGAAACATGGATAAGCTAGCGCTGGACTACCAATGGCAACGTGAACTTCAGTCGCACCCGCTTCTTTCAAAGAGCTGAACGATACGACGAGAGGTTGTTCCACGTACAATAGAGTCATCAATCATAACCACACGCTTGCCTTTGACAACACCAGAAACAGCAGACAGTTTCATCCGCACCCCTTGCTCCCGCAATTCTTGAGTCGGTTGGATAAAGGTACGTTGGGTGTATTGGTTCTTGATAAGTCCCATTTCATTTGGTAGACCGGACTCTTCCGCAAATCCCATGGCTGCGCTGAGGGAAGAATTGGGCACACCGACCACAATATCCGCCTCATGCTTGAATTCACGCGCTAATTGGGCACCCATACGTTTACGTGCCGTATGGACATTGACACCGTGGATATTAGAATCAGGGCGGGCAAAAATAGATATACTCCATAGAACAAATCGCGACTGAGTATCATCTGTATAGCTATCATACTGGATTCCCTTGTCATCAATAATCACAATCTCACCTGGCTTTCAAATCACGAATCCATTCAGCACCAATGACCTCAAAAGCGCAGGTTTCAGAGGAAACCACCACCGCTCCGTTAGCCATTTTTCCCGATAGAAAGCGGACGGAAAACCATTGGGGTCAAGAGCCGCAATCAACTTGTCCTCAAACAGCAAGATATAAGCAAAAGCCACCTTTGACAAGACTGAGCGCTTCCTTGATTTTTTTGCCCATCAAGTTCGGATTGTGACTGCGACGAATGAGGTGAGCCAAGATTTCCGAGTCCGAAGTCGCGCTGAAAAATCGCTCCTCTATCTTCCAATTCTTTCTTGAGAGAGGCCGCATTGGTCAGAGTTTCCCATTATGAGCCAAGCCCAAACTGCATATCGTGAAAACGGAAGAGGAAGGGCTGGATGTTATCTACAGAAGCTTCGCCAGCAGTCGCGTAACGCACATGCCCAATCGCACCAGTTCCCGTCAATTTATCCAAATTAGCTGGATTTCTGAAGACTTCTGATAGAAAGCCCCATGTCACGATGGCGCTTTTAGTTTTCCCTTGGTCATTGGAGAGGATTCCTGCCCCTCCTGACCACGGTGCTGAAGACTGTGGAGACCCAAAAATAGGTCAATTTAGCAGCATCTGGATGCCCCCAGATACCGAAAACACCACATTCTTCATTAAGAGATTTTACTTCGTATGTCATTTTTTATACCTAATTTTCATTTGTAATCATCAAGAGCTAGATCTACATGACTTTCACATTACTGATACTATCTATTCGAAAATCTGCAAGTCTTATTTTCCAGTGAAATATTTAACCGCCGACGCGAACAGGTGCTGGTCTTTATTTCCTGGAATATTTTGGAAAAGACCGTCCTCATAACGTTCTGAGTGTCCCATCTTACCGATGATTTGACCGTTCTTGCTGGTAATTCCTTCGATAGCATGGACAGAACCATTTGGATTGTACTTAGAGTCCATACTTGGTTTACCGTCAAAGTCAACATATTGGCTGAAAATTTGTCCATTGTCACGGAGCTCTGCAAATTCCTCAGCTGTCACAACAAATTTCCCTTCGCCGTGCGAAACAGGAATAGCGTGGATATCGCCCACTTGCACCCCAGACAACCATGGTGAGTTGGTATTGGCAATACGGGTTTCCACCATCTTGGCCACGTGCTGGTTAGCATCATTGTAGAAGAGGGTTGGGCTAGTACTATTAGCATCCTCGAAGTTTCCGTATGGAAGAAGACCTGATTTGACCAAGGCCTGGAATCCATTACAGATACCGATAATCAAGCCACCACGAGCGATAAAGCTATCAATAGCTGCACGCACTTTTTCATTGAGCAGGATGTTGACGATAAACTTGGCTGAACCATCTGGTTCGTCCGCAGCTGAGAAACCACCTGCAAAGAATAGGATGTTAGCTTTGCCGATGTTGTCAACCATGTTTTCAACTGACTTGACAATGGCTTCTTCATTCAAGGTCACGAATGGCACCAAGTTAACCTCTGCACCTTCTTTTTCGAAGGCCTTGGCTGAGTCATATTCTGAGTTAGTTCCTGGGAAGACTGGAATGTAAACCACAGGTTTTTCAACCTTTTCTTTGGATTTGATGATTACGTCAGAAGCGACAGCTGGTACTTCAGCCAGTTCTTTCGCTTGGGCAAATTCTGTTGGGTAAACTTCTTCCAATCTTCCCTTGGAAGGCACTGTCAAGCTTGTGTCCATCTAGCTTCACACCGTTGACAAGGAGTGTAAAGTCTGCTTTCGTTTGACCGATCTTCTCTACTCCAGCAATTTCTTCGGGAGAGGTAAAGACAAATCCGCCTAATTGAGCTGTCAAAGCCACTTCAAGTTCAGGCAAGATCACCTCTGCACCAATATGATTTCCAAAGGTAGCAAGGGACCAAACTTTCAAGAACACCGCCGTATTTAACAGCTGATGCAGATGTCACTTTGTGAGCCTGTTGAAGGGCTTCAAACTGAGCAAAATTAGACTTAATCAAGTCAAAATCAATCTCTGCTGAGAGGGCTTGTCCTGAGATATAGTAGATGTTTTCCCCAGCAGTTTTGAACTCAGGAGAGAGCACCTTACGGCTATCTGCTGTCGTCACCCCAAAGGCAACCAAGGTTGGTGGCACCGTCAATTCTTCAAAAGTACCAGACATAGAGTCCTTACCACCGATAGATGGCAAACCAAGTTGAATTTGTGCTTCGATAGAACCTAGAAGAGCCGCTACTGGCTGACCAAAACGCTCAGCTTGCTTGTCCATGCGCTCAAAGTACTCTTGGTAAGAGAAACGAGCCTTAGACCAGTTTGCACCAGCAGCCACCAAACGAGCAGTTGCTTCGATAACCGCATAAGCAGCACCGTGGTATGGAGACCATTCTGCTACATAAGGGTTGAAACCTTGAGCCATGACTGACGCAGTATGAGTCACACCGTGTTGAACTGGCAATTTCTGCACAGATGCCTCAGTTGGTGTGAGTTGGTAACGACCACCAAGTGGGTGATTAACCGTAGAGCGTCCAACAGAGCAGTCAAAGATAGTCTGTAATCCTTTTTTTGACTCGCATGGTTCAAAGTCAGATAGAACCGCAAAGGGTGTCTGCTCCAAGTGTGTCAGCAGCTTGTTTTGACGTTCTTCTGGGAGTTTGACATCCTTGTCCACAACCTTGGCATCGACGACTACGCGCACACCATTGGTATCAAGGAAACGGCGTTCCAAGTCGACGATTGTTTCACCATTCCAGTGCATGACTAGATTTGGTTTTTCCGTCACTGTCGCAACCACAACAGCATCAATATTCTCTTTGTTACATTCTGCAACGAAGGCATCTACATCCTCAGGACGAACCACGACTGCCATCCGTTCTTGTGATTCAGAGATGGCAATTTCTGTACCATTCAAGCCTTGGTATTTAAGAGGAACCTTGTTGAGGTCGATTTCAAGACCGTCTGCTAATTCACCGATAGCCACACAGACACCACCAGCACCAAAGTCATTGGACTTCTTGATGAGGCGAGTAACCTCACCATTACGGAAAAGGCGCTGAATCTTGCGTTCTTCGATAGCATTCCCTTTTTTTGAACTTCAGCTCCAGCAGTTTCCACAGACTCAACTGTTTGAACCATAGAAGAGCCTGTTGCACCACCGACACCATCACGTCCAGTCTTGCCTCCAAGGAGAATAATGACATCGCCCGCTTCCGGTTTTTCACGAACAACATTGCCTTTGGGAGCCGCACCTACAACTGCACCTAGCTCCATGCGTTTAGCTACAAAACCTGGGTGGAAATACTCACGAACATAGGTCGTCGCAAGCCCAATCTGGTTACCATATGAAGAATAACCATGAGCAGCTGTTTTAGAAATCACTTGTTGTGGCAATTTACCAGCACGAGTTTCAGCAATCGGTGTTGTAATATCACCAGCACCTGAGATACGCATGGCTTGGTAAACGTATGAACGACCTGACAATGGATCACGAATAGCACCACCGATACAAGTAGCTGCTCCACCAAATGGCTCAATTTCCGTTGGGTGATTGTGGGTTTCGTTTTTGAACATGAGGAGCCATGGCTCTTTGACACCATCAACATCCACTTCGATTTCAACTGAGCAAGCATTGATTTCGTCAGACACTTCCATGTCGTCCAAACGTCCATTAGCACGCTCATAACGACCGAAAATAGTCGCCATATCCATCAAGGTTTGTGGTTTTTCAGAACGTCCCAATTCCTCACGCATAGCGATATATTTGTCATAGGTTGACTGCAATTGTTTTTGGAATTTAGAAGCTGAAAAGTCGATATGCTTCAACTCTGTCTCAAAAGTCGTGTGACGGCAGTGGTCAGACCAGTAAGTATCCAAAACCTTGAGTTCCGTCTCAGTTGGCACACGCCCAATTGACTTGAAATAGTCTTGGATAAAAAGCAAATCATCCACTTCCATGGCCATCCCTTGCTCGGCCTTGTAGCGTGCAAAGTCTTCTGCTGTATAGCTTTCAAAGAAAGTCAATTTAGGAATGGTCTTGTCTGACTCTGAAAATTCCTGCTTGGCAATCCCTGTCGTGATGTCCTTGAAACGAGAATCAACTGGATTGAGCAAGTAGTTCTTGACCGCTTCTAACTCAGTCGCATCAATATCTTTATTCACCAAGTACAATTGTGCTGTATTGACCGTCACATCACTCGAACTTCCCAGCAAAAGCAAGGCTTCCTGTGAAGAAGCTGCACGCTGGTCAAACTGCCCTGGCAGGCTTTCAATGGCAAAGAAAGCATAGTTGGCAAGATCTGCCTGTACAGCTGCTTCATCCAAGACATGGTCTGTCACCTGCTCAGAGAAGATGTGTCTCTCTGCAGGGTGCAAACAAGTCCTCAGCCAAATCAAAGACATCATAAACTTGCACAATGCGAATACTTTTTCAAAGCTTGAAAGTCCCCAAGTTGTGCTGGAGCTCTCTTACCAAACTCTCTGACTTGACCTGAAAAATCAGCCTTTTTTTCAACAAAAAAATACGTTTATCCATCAATTCTTATTCCTTTATTTCAGCTCTTGCAATGTTCCCAAACGACCTTTGAGAGTCTTGCAAACAGATTATTTCAAACCCTGCAACTTTCTCCCAGACAATCTCATAAACGTCTGTTAGTTCTCCCAATCCCCTACGAAAAACATCCTTGTCCATGTGGTTGCCATCCGCATCCCACAAAGCGGCAGTTATCTGGTGAAAATTCATCTGCCAAGATAATCTTGCCATCCTTGTCAAAAACCGAACTCTAGCTTTAAAGTCAATCAACTTAAGCCCAATCTCAGCAAACCAGACTTTCAAAGAGTTCATTGATACGACGCGTTTCTTCCTTCAAGTAGGCGATCTGCTGGTCATCCGCAATCTTTAGGAATTTCACATGCTCGTCATTGATAAATGGGATCATCCAAATCATCATTTTTTTGTAGTAAAATTCGACAATCGGAGTCTCAAATGCGATTCCTTCGTCTACACCAAAACGTTTTGAAAAGGAACCAGCTGTATAGTTGCGAAGCACGACTTCCAAAGGAATAATCTTAACCTTTTTATTGAGTTGTTCCGTGTCTGAAAAGTTTCTCCACAAAGTGAGTCGCCACACCAGCCGCATTTAATTTCTCAAAAATAAAAAGATGAAATCTGATTATTCAACACTCCCTTACCTGCAATCTGCTCCTTCTTGACACCATTGAAAGCAGTCGCCTGGTCCTTGTAAGTTGAAATAATAAGATTTTTCATCCTCAGTTGTATAGATATCTTTAGCTTTTTCCCGAATAGATTAATTGTTTTGACATTTTTAAAGTTCGCCTTTCGTATTACTTGAGCACATTCTACCATAAAAAACCTAAAATTACAAGAATTTAAACGAATAAATAGTAGATGTGTTTCAAAAATCATAAAGAAAAACTGCAAGAAGAATCTTTCTCACAGTTTTAAAAATCATTTAACTCTAAAAAACACGAACATTACTCTTTGTTCAAAAAAATTGATCCAAATAATAACGTAGATAACTTTTTCTTGCCCGTAATCATCTGCAGGCGACCTTCCACCCCGTACCGAAGTTTTTTTCAGCCTGCTCCGAAGTTAGATTAGTCTCCGCCTCAATTTTTAAAGAAATTCCCTTTTTCAGTCTTGGTAGCTGTCGCATCGATGCTTGTAATAGTAGAATCTAGGAAAAAGTTGATTCTTGGCATCATGAGTCGTCGTATAGCGAACAGAATCACCGACCTTGATTCTTGCTACATCTTTTGAACTGAGATAAGCTGTGAGTTTGGCTTTTCCCTTCTTTTTCCAAAGGACGGATAGAGTTGGGCTAGTAAGGGCACCTTCTGCTACCATAGTAGAATCACTAGTCTCAGGATTAAGGTGAAGCACCCCATCCTCACTTGCCGTAATTTTCCCCTTGTCTAAAAGATTTCCCTGAACCTTCTTGCCTGACTCTGCCTCCAAGATTTTCTGGTCTAGAAGGGTCAATTCCTGACCAACCTTTGCCAAGTGTTGGGATTTGAGAGACTCCAATTGACTGCTTAAAGCCTGACGCATAGGCTTGCTGGGTACCTGAACCCTGCATACTGAACACGGTAAGTAGCAAGACTAGATTCTAACTGAGAAAGCTGCGCTTCAACCTGCGCAACTGCCTGAGCCTTAGCTTGCGGATTTTCCTCACCCTGAGACTTGTAGGACTGGTAGAGAGAATAGGCTAGATTCTGACTGGCCAAGGAAGCACCTGTTTCAATAGCTGACTTAGCTGTCTGGTAATCGCGAATTTTAGCCTCTGTTTGGCTGATGAGGTTGCCGATTTCGGCTTGGGTTTGACTAGCTGCTGCATTCTGGGACGCGATGGTCTCATTTTGTTGCGATGTACTAGCCCTAAGACTGCCTGCTTGACTGATGTAGTCGCGAAAGGTGGCTTGGTAGCCAAACTTTATCCTCCTCTGGAAAGTGGTTCTCCCCTTCTTGCAGACTTTTTTGCAAATACTCCAATTGCTTTTTTTGATCCTTAAGCATGTCCAACTGACTAGCATAGGCCTCCGCTTGGACACCCTCTGCCCCTTCCTGGTATTGAACCAGAAGCTCCCCCTTTTTAACCAGCTTATTTTCTTCCAAATGATTGACAAGAATACGATTGTTGCTAGTTGACTGGATATTTGCAAGGATACGACTAGGCTCGACAGTAGCTCTAGTAGACAAACTCATCTCCTTCTCTGCAACATGTTGCAAAGCCAAGTAAAAACACGAGCAGAAGCGACATGGGGACAATCACTCGACTGGAAAAATTATGGTAACGACGATTATAAAACTCCGCACTTTCTAAAAATTCTGGTTTCATCCTCTCCTCTTTCTAGCTATTGACCAAATGGGCATAAAAAGCCACCCCTGTGCAAGCAAATCAGCATGCTTTCCTTCTTCAACAATCTTGCCCTGATCCAAGACAACAACCTTCTCTGTCCGCTCAGCAATGGTCAAGCGGTGGGCGATGAAAATCAAGGTCTTGTCTAAAGCCATGAGATTATCGACAATTCGCTTCTCTGTCAAAATATCCAAACTGCTGGTCGCCTCATCCAAAATCAAGACCGGTGCATCTGTCAAGAGAGCACGCGCCAGAGCGATTCTCTGCCGTTGACCACCTGAAATTCCTGCCCCATCCGAAGTCAATTCTGTCTGGTAATTCAGTGGCATGCGCTCAATATCCTCCCGAATCTCTGCCAACTCGACCGCCCGTAAGATATCCTCCTGAGTCGTCCCCTCCTTGGCTCCCAAAAGAAGATTGTCCAAAATCGTTCCGTTAAAGACATAGGGCTGTTGAGGCAGATAGTTGATATACTGGCGCAAGGCTTTTTTATCAATCTGATTGAGATTGACACCACCCAGACTAATCTCCCCTGACTTGGGTCGTAAAAATTAACCATCATCTTGGCCAAGGTCGTCTTACCTGACCCTGAAATCCCCACAAAAGCCACCTTAGAGCCTTGGGGAATGGTCAAATTGATATCCGACAAGACATCTCGACCATAGCCATACTTGTAGGAAAACCTGCTTGAAAGTCATATCTCCCTTCATCAAGCTCAAATCCTCAACTGTTTTTCTTCTCCTCAAACTCAGAAGCTACCAGATAAACCTCATTTCAGACGGTTATTGGCAACCTGCGCTGTCTGAAGTTTGGTTTGCAGATTGATGATATTTTTCCAAAGGATTTGGTAAAGTAAACAAGCAAAGGTATTATAGGTAATCAACTGCCCCAAACTCATCTTGCCATCCATGACCAGAAACAGCCCCCATCCAGAGAATGCCGACATTGAGCAAGAGATGGGCAACTTTTTTTCAAAGCCTTTTTGCTGACTCTCTGCTCGACTATAGGTAAAGGATTTTTTTCAGATAATCCACAAATTCCTTGTCAATCTTTTTGGTAACGCTGACTTTCACTGGTCAAGGACTTTGATAGTCTCAATACCGTTGATGTCCTCAATGATAGAAGAAGACAGAACCGCATTGGCTTCCATGGTATCCCGATTCATCTTTTCAAACGGCTTCATAAAAGGCAAAGATAATCACTGTATAGATAGGAAGCGCCAATAAGGTCATGAAAAAAAGAGATTGGTATTTTTGTGAAAAATAAAACAAGGGAAATAATGACAACCGTTGACACATCTAGGAAAAATCGAAAGAATGGTCGAAGCCAGCGCATCAATGATACTGTTAGCATCTGTGAAAACGAGACACGATTTCCCCTGTCCTGCGTGTCGCAAAAGAAGGACATACGGCAGGTGAAAAACATGCTTGATATAGGACAAAATCACATCAATCGACAAGCGTTGCCCCAAAACAAGTAAGAGATACTCCTGAGCGTAAGACAAGATCTGCTGGAGAATATAGACGATGACCAGCCCAATAGAAATAATCCCCAGCGTCGAACGCATCTGATCTGGCACATAGGTATCAATGATAGACTGCAGATAATAAGAACCCACAATGTTAATCAAGGTTACCAAGAGTGTTGCCAAAACGATATTGGCAATCAAGCCACGCTGCTTCACTAATATAGGGATAAAAGAGAGCAGGCCATTCTTTTGATCCTTATGAGGCTTGTAGTCTGGACTAGGTGCCATAAACAGAGTCACTCCTGTCCATTCTTCCGCAAAACGCTCACGTGGCAGTTTGGTCAATTTCACCCCAGGATCTGGGATCGGCAATATGAATGCTATCCTTATCCTGCCCAGTCACCACATAGTAGTGGAGCAATTTTCCTTCCTTAAGCACATGGGCAACAAAAGGAAAAGTCAAATCTGGCAAGTCAAAAAGCGTCATATCCGCCTTAATTGCTCGCGTCTCAAAACCAATCTCCTCTGCCACCTTGACCAAGCCCAAAGCCGTTGTCCCATCCATGGTCGTCTTGGCCAATTCTCGCAAGTGAGCCAAAGAATAATAGCTACCATAGTAGCCAAAAACCATGGCTAATGAAGCTACACCGCAGTCCATCTGATCCACCTGCGGACGATAGTGACGTTTCCCAAATTTCATATTCAACTCCTTTTCCTAAACTCATCTGATAATAACTATCTTACCCCAATCCCAAAACAAAAACTGGACTTCCTTCCCAAATGCACCTATCTCCCTCCCAACTGCACTTTTTGGATAAAAAAAATAGGCAGAACAAACGTCCTACCTACTAAAAATATGGTATGAAAGGAAATTGATGTTTTTACTGCTACCCTAGGCAAACTTGGAACAAATAAATCATTGATAGTAACATTTACGACATCCTATTTATTACTTCAATTTCTAATGTCCCTGCTATTTCTAAGCCACCTCTGGTATGATCTATTCATAGTCAGAATAGATAACACCGTTCTAATTTACGATTCATAGTTCCTTTTAAACTCCAATGTGATGCATTCTTAGATTCTACCCTAACCATTTTCAGCGCAGACTAACAAGTCATTCTTAGCTGCTCACTCTACTTGCTTTTTATTGACCTTATATCCTAGATAAAAGAGCCCAAATAAAACAGGGTAAATTTCTGGATAAAATAGGGTATTAATCGGATTTTTCAAAATCAAATACGTTGCGATGTAGATTATGAGCGATACGATAAAATAACCCTCAGCAAAACCTAATAAAAATGTTTTCATGTTAGACTCCTATTTACCTGACAAGAGTGCTCGAGTTGTCAGAATAGCTCCACCAGTATATACAAACCCTTTAACAAAACCAGCGGCAATAGGGATAAGGAGAGGTAAGGATCCCCCTTGAATTTCCTGCAAGTCTGTATTAGTCATTTTTTCAAATTTTAAAATAGATTTTTCCATAGCAATTTCTCCTTTAATTTTTACCACTTACCTGTCACATAATGATAACCTGCAATTCCCACTGCAGCAACTCCACCAGCAATTTTGGCTGCCATCACGGGATTAGCGATTACCCAAGCTACAAGAGGCAACGCTCCCCCATCTACATTCATCAACTCTTCTTCTGTAAGAGTTACAAAGTTTTGTTCCATTTTGTCAAAATTTGTCATCTTTTTTTCTCCTTTATTTTCTATTTTTTTAGTTTACGATTTCTGGCTCTTAAACCATTTTAAAAAGCCAGAATAGATAAATTACTGAATTCCTTTTCCTTCCTTTTCGTCTCACTTATCTATTTGAGAAAAGTGATTTAAAATGAACAGGTAAATTTCATTTTATTTTTAAAATACCATTTGATAAACCATGGCAATAAGATTGGTAAATACATCGCGTAATCTCCTTCCTTTTTCTTCTCACTTATTTATTCGAAAAAAATAATTCGAAAAATGTACAATTAATTAAATTTTTATTTGAAAAAAATAATTTAATGAACCACGGATAAAAACCAGTCACATACATAAACACTCCTCCTTTTTCTTCCTTATCTATCTATTCGTAATTCCCACTAAAAGTTCTAAATTTTTTATTTTTCCTGACAATAAAAAAGCAACACGACTTGCATGTTGCTTCTTGCTATTCTTTACTTTTGACGACTTCTACCACATCTCCTACACTTTGCAGTTGGTCAATTTCCTCATCACTGATTTCGATATTAAATTCATCTTCCAGTGTCAAGATAAACTCCATCAAGTCAACTGAGTCAGCATCCAAATCGTCTTTCAGACTCAAGGATTCTGTCACGACAAAGTCCTCTCCCTGTCGCTCTTGGATAATGGTCACAATACGGTCAAAAATTTCTTTTTCTGTCATCTCTTTTATTCTCCTGAAAATTCACGCGCAGTCTGGGCAACTACGTCTGTTTCTAGCATGGTACGAATCTGGCGGATTGTACTATAAACAGCCTTGGCATCACTTGAGCCATGAGTCTTGACAACAGGTGCCTTGACACCAAACAAGACTGCTCCACCAACATCTGAATAGTTGAGCTGTTTTTTCAAACCTCTGAGGCTGTCCTTGAGAAGGAGGGCGCCTAGTTTCGCTCGAAGACCACCACCTGTAATAGCGGTCTTGAGCAAGCCCATGATTCCCATGGCTGTCCCTTCAATGGATTTGAGCACAGCGTTTCCCGTGAAACCATCTGCCACAACAACATCTGCAACGCCATTCATCAAATCACGCGCTTCCACGTTTCCGATAAAGTTTAAACTTTCATCAGCTGCCAGTAATTCATAAGTTTCCTTACGAAGCGGGTCGCCCTTACTACTCTCTGTTCCCGTTGTTGAGCAAGCCAACACGTGGTTGCGCAATGCCACGGACATTTTTAGCATAGAAGGAACCTAGAACCGCATATTGATGGAGGTGCTGGGCTGTATTTTCTGCATTAGCACCGAGGTCCAGCATGTCAAAACCTTTCCCATCAATAGTCGGCAAGGTTGACATAAGCCCAGGGCGATCGATATTCTTGATACGACCCACGATGAAGAATCCTGCTGCCAACAAAGCACCTGTATTCCCAGCGGAAAGAACAGCATCTGCCTCTCCATCTTTGACAGCCTTGGCCGCCAAGACCATACTGGCATTTTTCTTCTTCCGAATAGCTCTCGTAGGTTCATCGTCTGAATCAATCTTCTCATCCGTATGGATAATGCTGACGCGCTCTGTCGCTGTCAGATATTGCTTGATTTTAGCTTCATCTCCGTAGAGTTGAACCTCGATATCTGAAAAGTCAGCTAGGGCTTGATTGACACCCTCAACGATGGCCTGAGGTGCGTAATCGCCCCCCATGGCATCTACTGCGATTTTTTTCATTTCTTTTCCTCTTTTAGTAATTGTCCCCAGTCTGCTAGGGAATCAATAAATTTCTTTGATTTTAGGTGAATCCCAACGTACTCTTCGTAGAGTTGATCCATAAATTGGCGTAGCTCTTGCTTGATTTTGGGCTTGAGCGAAATGGTCTCCAAGGTCTCAAAATCAATGGCTTGAAACTGATTGAGCAGATAAGGGATATTGGGATTGAGATGGCAACGTCTCTCATCCTCATGATAATGCTCTGGACAGAGGCAGGCTCCATATTTGAAAGAAAAGTCAAAAGCCTGACCGACCCGATGGCAAAAGACACACTCATTAAAATTGAGGCTGATCCCAAATCTGGTCAAGATTTGAATTTCAAAAATATTGGTCAAAACTTGATAATCCTAAGCCAGCTTCCATCAACTCCAAAGTCTTTTGCAAAAAAGCAAACAAGGGAGCATCCTGCTGATTATCCTGCAAACTAGCATCAGCAAGAGCTGCCACATAGGTCGCATAGGCCATGACAAAGAGATCACTATTAATCTTGGGAAAAGTCATCACCTCATGATAGTCCTCGATGTAGCTAAGCCCATCATCATTGATTCGCAAGAGAAATCGTGCCAGCACCAAGGGCTGAATAACAGGCGCCAGTTTGGACTGGCCAGCGTGTTTGACAAAAAACATGCGCTTGCCAGCCTGCTCTGTAAAAATCTTGACGAGCTTGTCATCCTCACGAAAATTGCGATTGTAGAGCACCAAGCCTTGACTCGTGATAGACTGAATCATGCTTCTCTCATGTACTCCTCAAGTCGTTTCATGGCTTCTTTGATAGTCTCCATGCTAGCCGCATAAGATAGACGAACATAACCTTCTCCATAACGCCCAAAGGCAGCACCAGGGATAAAAGCAACGGCCTTCTTCTGAGCAAAATCCTTGAGAAAAGCAAAGGAATCTTGATTGTAGCCCTCTGGAATCTTAGCAAAGATATAGAAGGCACCGTCTGGTTTGATAATCTCAAAACCAAGAGCAGTCATCTTTTCGATGATATAATCTCGACGCTGGATATATTCCTTCTTCATAGATTCCGCATCGTTTTTACCAGCCGTCAAGGCTTCCACCGCAGCATGTTGAGCCATGGTATTTGCAGCAGTGACCAAGTACTGGTGACTCTTGATCAACTGAGCTGTAAAGGCAGCAGGAGCGAAAAATCAGACCCAAACGCCAACCTGTCATAGCATGCGATTTAGACAAACCATTGATAATAATAGCCTGATCTCTCAACATCGTTCCCTAGAGACACATGGGCTTCGCCCTGTATAGGTCAATTCTGAGTAAACCTCATCACAGACAACGAAAATTTCGTACTTGCGTAAAACAGCTGCCAAGGCTTCCAACTGCTCCCGACTATAGGTAATTCCTGTCGGATTGGCTGGATAGTTGAGAATAACCGCCTTGAGCTTGTCTCCCTGCTCCAAAATGGCTTTCTCCAACATTTCAGGAGTCAAGACAAAACCATTTTCAGTTGTGTCAATCTCGACAACCTCTGCCCCAACTAGATTGACAATCGGTTCATAGCCTGGATAGGCAGGAGCTGGCAAGAGCACCTTGTCTCCCTCTTCCAAAATAGCTGTCAAAGTAGCAGATAAGGCCTCTGTCGCCCCAATTGTAACCAAGATTTCATTCTCAGGAGCATAGTCCAGTTGGTACTTTTCCTTAACAAAGTCACTGGCTGCCTGACGTAGAGTCAGCAGACCACTCATCCCTGTATAGTAGGATTGGTTCTGGTCAATCGCTCGCTTGGCCGCCTCCTTGACATGATCTGGCGTTGTAAAATCAGGTTCCCCCAAGGTCAAACGCAAGACCCCAGGAATCTCAGAAATAGCCTGGTCAAACTGACGAATCAACGAAACTTGAATCTTATCTAACTGTTTATTAAAGCGCTTAGTTAAGTCCATAGATACCTCCTACTTTCAAAACGTATCTCTATTATACTACAAAAGCCCCCCGACCGCAAAAATACATGATAGAATAGCTTTCCACTTTCTATTTTACTTTTCCTGTTTACAGGTCTATAATGGTAACAGATTCTATTTGGAGGTTTTTATGTCATTTCTATCAAAAAATGGAGCAGGCATCTTGGCCTGCCTTCTCATTTCTATCGTATCTTGGTACTTAGGAGGATTCTTCCCTGTTATTGGCGCGCCCGTTTTTGCGATTTTTTTCATAGGCATGCTTCTCCATCCCTTTCTCTCGTCATATAAACAACTGGATGCTGGATTGACCTTTAGTTCCAAGAAATTGCTCCAGTATGCCGTTATCTTGCTTGGTTTTGGTCTCAATATCTCGCAAGTCTTCGCAGTTGGGCAATCTTCACTCCCTGTCATCCTGTCCACCATTTCAATAGCCTTGATTGTTGCCTACCTCTTCCAGCGCTTCTTTGCACTGGACACAAAACTGGCTACCTTGATTGGAGTAGGGTTCTTCCATCTGTGGGGGCTCTGCCATTGCAGCGACAGCGCCCGTTATCCATGCCAAGGAAAAGGAAGTAGCCCAAGCCATCTCCGTTATCTTTTTCTTCAATGTCTTGGCTGCACTCATCTTTCCAACGCTAGGTACCTGGCTTCATCTATCCAATGACGGCTTCGCCCTCTTTGCAGGAACTGCGGTCAATGATACTTCCTCTGTAACGGCTACCGCCAGCGCCTGGGACAGTCTCTACCAGACCAATACCCTCGAATCCGCAACCATTGTCAAACTCACACGTACTCTGGCTATCATCCCCATCACTCTCTTTCTCTCCTACTGGCAAAGTCGTGAACAAAAAAATAAGCAAGGCTTACAACTGAAAAAAGTCTTCCCACTTTTTATCCTTTACTTTATCCTTGCATCTCTCCTAACCACCCTACTGACCTCTCTCGGGGTATCCAGTAGTTTCTTTACCCCTCTCAAACAACTCTCCAAATTCCTCATTATCATGGCCATGAGTGCTATCGGTCTCAAAACCAATCTGGTAGCTATGGTCAAATCCAGTGGAAAATCCATTGTCCTCGGAGCCATCTGCTGGATTGCCATCATCCTCACTAGTCTTGGTATGCAGACCCTTATCGGCATTTTCTAACACAAAAGGTAGCCCTCCAGCTACCTTTTTCTTATGCTTCCTCAATCAAGCGTGTATGTTCTCTCTTGATGCAACGATTCATCACGATATCATCACATCCACCAGCACGCAAGATTTCTTCCGCTTCTAGACTTTCAAGTCCTAGCTGTGCCCAAAAAATCTTGGCATCAGCCTTTAGAAAATCACGCGCCACATCTGGCAGAAATTCACTGCGACGGTAAACATTGACAATATCTACAGGAAAAGGAATCTCAGCTAGGCTAGCATAAGCCTTTTCACCCAAGATTTCACCACCTGCCGCCTTGGGATTGACTGGGATAATTTTATAACCCCGATCCTGCATTTCCTTTGTCACTCGATTGCTAGTTGTTTCCTCACGGTCTGACAAGCCCACCACAGCAAGGGTTTTACTCGTTGCGAGATACTGACGAATCACGCCATCACTTGGATTGATAAATTCTTGACTCATAGAAATCCTCCTTTTTCATCAGTATAGCACAATTTGAAAAGGCTTGCAGATTTTGGCTACAAAAAAGCTCCTAGCAGTTCACTTCTGCTAGGAGTATGTTTTATTCTAAGCGAAAACTTAAATCTTTTTCTCAATACTGAAAAGTGGAGAAAGTGGGCGTTTTTCATGGATACGTACGATAGCATCCCCTAGGAGATGAGCGATTGAAATCTGCTCAATCTTATCAATCAAACGCTCTTCTGGCAGATAGATGGTATCCAAAACAACCAATTTCTTAATAGCTGAATTTTGGATATTGTCCATAGCAGGACCAGAAAGAACTGGGTGCGTACAGCTCGCATAGACTTCAACAGCACCAGCTTCTGCAAGGGCATCTGCCGCATGACAAATCGTTCCAGCAGTATCAATCATATCATCAATCAAGATACAAGTCTTGCCTTCGACCTTACCGATGATGTTCATGACTTCACTAGTATTCATCTTATCAACGCTACGACGTTTATCAATGATAGCGATAGATGTTTTCAAAAATTCTGCCAACTTACGAGCACGAGTCACCCCTCCATGGTCTGGGCTGACAACCACATAGTCAGAACCAACCATGCCACGACGCTCAAAATAATCCGCAATCAGAGGAGCTCCCATCAAATGATCCACAGGAATATCAAAGAATCCTTGAATCTGCGCAGCATGCAAGTCGATGGTCAATAAACGATCCACTCCAGCTACTTCAAGCATATTTGCGACAAGTTTTGAAGTGATTGGCTCACGCGCTCTCGCCTTTCTATCCTGACGTGCATACCCATAGTAAGGCATGACAACATTGACAGATTCTGCACTCGCACGCTTTCAAAGCATCTACCATAATCAAAATTTCAAGCAGATTGTCGTTTACAGGCGAACTAGTTGATTGTAGGATAAAGACGTGTTTCCCACGGATTGATTCTTCAATGTTGACCTGAATCTCTCCATCTGAAAATTGACGAACACTTGATTTCCCCAACTCTATCCCAATCTCCTGCGCTACACGTTTTGCCAATTCTTGATTAGAAGAAAGGGCAAACAGCTTTAAATCAGAAAAAGACATGATTTCCTCCGGTATATATGTATCGCTTGTGCTTTTCACAAGATTTTTCCATTTACCATTGTAGCGCTTTTTGCACTATTTTTCAATCAAAAAAATAAAAAGAAGGGCACCATATTTGTACCCTTGCATCATTCTTTTTGAAAAAAATATTCTAGTTCATCAACTCATTGTGCTTCTCAACAAAAGCGATAAGCCTGATAAAAAAACCATAGAGAGTAATAGCCATAACCACTGGAATCGCTAGTGGCAACTCTGTCTCTAATTCTACAAAAAGGAGAGTTAAACAAGAAAGTGAGTTCCCAAGGCTAAACCTAGGAAAATAAGCCCCTCTTTTCTTGCCAACCTTCTGTCCTTTATAGGCTCTGTAAAGCAAGTAAACACCCTACTACAGCCAGACCTGAAAAAAAGTCCAGTGAGAGGCAATTCCTGAGATGATACGCTCTAAAAATTCTCGAAATAGTAAAGTCAAAGCCCTCTGGCAAATCCGTACGAATGTAGCCAATATCCTCAATCATTTGAAATCCCAAACCAGAAGCAATGCCTAGTAAAAAAACAAAGATTTTAATTTTCGCACAGGAATCAAAGCTCAAAACAAAGACAAGTGGCAATAATTTAAGCGGTTCTTCTACCAAAGGAGCCACAATAGCACTTTCAAAGGCATTTAAAAATGCACTATCTGGGAAAAGAACACCCAGCAAATCATGGATATAGGTATTAGCAAAGCTAGACAACCAGCCTGAAAGGAACATCCCACCCAATAAAGACAAAATCAAAGCGTTCTTTGGCAATTCCCATTTTTTCCCAATACGGAAAAGGAAATAAAGAGCCGGAATCATGTAAAAGAGAGCTAGAAAGATAGAAACTCCCATTAGTCCATATTCCGCACCTGACATCGAACCGTCCGTATAGTAGATGGTTTCATATTGTAAACCAATACATAGCAATAGATAAAAATAAATAAAATGCTGTTTTTCTTCATACACTTTCTTTCTAAATGAAGTATTTATAATTCTACCACTGTCATACTTCCTGTATCCACATCGTAAATAGCACCAGAGATAATGACATCGTCTGGTATTAGGGGAGATTCGATAAGGAGTTGCATGTCCTCACGTACACTCTCCTCTATATCTTGGAAAGGCAAAAAGTCCTTGTCTGACACATCGACACCTAGTTCCTCTTTTAAATACTCCTGAAAAGGTCCATTTTCAAAGGTCTGAGCACCACAGTCTGTATGGTGCAACACCACGATCTCTCTTGTCCCCATCTGTTGCTGGGAAATAACTAGCGAACGAATCATGTCCTCAGTCACTCGACCACCTGCATTCCGCAAGATATGAGCATCCCCAAGTGCCAAGCCCAGAGCTTGAGCAACGTGCAAACGTGAATCCATACAGGTCACAATAGCTACTCTGGTTTTGGGTTTAAGTGGTAAATTTAACTGCCCATGTAGGGCAACATAAGCCTGATTGGCTTGCATAAACTGTTCAAAATACGACATGATTCCCTCCTCGAAAATTTGATAGTCAAATATTTCTCCTATCTTATCATTTTTTACCTCGTTTGTCAGCTTTCAGCATTTATATAAAAAACTAGGACAGAGACATCCAGCTTCTAGCTTGGGCTTCTGTCCTAGTTTTAGGTTTATGATCCTTTTTGGATATACTTGTTGAGTGAGCCTGCAAAGCTCTGAAGATTGAGACTTTGTACATAGACTTCACCAGTACCTCGGAAAGTATTAACAACCCCTTCACCCGTACCGATTGACTGCCAGAAGCCATTTTCTAAGTGGATGTTATAATCCAAAGACTGGCTCCAAGCCACCACATGGGCATTGTCGATCGTTATTTCTTGGTTTTGCAGCTCAATTTTCTTAATAGAACCAAAAGCATTGGCCAAAAGAGTTCCTTGACCTTGGGTAGTCATCACAAAAAGACCACCTTGCCCTCCGAACAGAGCTTTTCCAATAGACTGATGTTCCATTGTATAGAAAGCCGTACCATCAAGAGCCAGAAAGGCCCCATCATTCAATCTGTACTGATTTTCACCTAACTCAAGAGCAATCACTTGACCAGGAGTATCTGGTGCTAGAGCAAGGTTGCCGTTGTCAGACTCAGCAACAGCTTGAGTAATAAAAGTACTTTCACCAGAAACCATGGAACGTCCCACGGCTTTGACAAATCGTCCTAAACCAGAACCGCTAGCATTGAGCTGGGTATTGAGACTTACATTGGGTGTGTGGTAGACCATGCTACCCCGCTGGATATAGACGGTTTCTCCTTGATTGAGTGACAAACTCTACCAAAGGAAATTGCATTTGACTATCCATAGAAAATTTCATCAGAAATTCCTCCTTGTTTTAATAAATATTAGCAATAAAATAATTAGCCATCTAAAACTGACCATAACTATTAAGAGAATACCTTCTTCAAGACTTCTCCGATCGTTGTCACTCCAATGACCTGAATTTCCTTGGGCGGAGTGATTCCTGTCAAGGAATTCTTAGGTACATAAATCTTAGTAAAACCCAGTTTAGCAGCTTCGTTGATGCGTTGCTCGATACGATTCACGCGCCGAATCTCTCCCGTCAAGCCCAGTTCTCCCACAAAACATTCCTGAGGATTAGTTGACTTGTCCTTGTAGCTCGAAGCAATAGCAACCGCAACAGCCAAGTCAATGGCAGGTTCATCCAATTTGACACCACCAGCAGATTTGAGATAGGCATCCTGATTTTGCAAGAGAAGACCGGCCCGTTTTTCCAAAACAGCCATAATCAAACTAGCACGATTAAAATCAAGCCCTGTCGTCGTACGCTTGGCATTTCCAAACATGGTTGGTGTTACCAAAGCCTGAACCTCCGCCAAAATCGGACGCGTCCCTTCCATGGTCACAACAATTGACGAGCCAGTCGCTCCATCCAAACGCTCTTCTAAGAAAACTTGACTCGGATTTAGGACCTCAACCAATCCACCCGACTGCATCTCAAAAATCCCAATCTCATTGGTGGAGCCAAAACGGTTTTTGACCGCTCTCAAGATACGAAAGGTATGGTGACGCTCTCCTTCAAAGTAAAGTACCGTATCCACCATATGCTCCAACATTCGAGGCCCAGCCAAGGTTCCTTCCTTGGTCACATGGCCCACGATAAAGATGGCAATATTATTAGTCTTAGCCAACTGCATGAGCTCAGCAGTCACTTCACGCACCTGAGAAACAGATCCCCTGCACCCCTGAAATTTCAGGAGACATAATGGTCTGGATAGAGTCAATAATGAGGAAGTCTGGCTGGATGCGCTCTACCTCTGCGCGAACACTCTGCATATTGGTCTCTGCATAGAGATAAAACTCGCTATCAATATCTCCCAAGCGCTCTGCACGTAATTTAATCTGTTGGGCAGATTCCTCACCACTAACATAGAGAACTGTTCCCACTTGAGACAGCTGAGTTGAGACTTGTAGGAGAAGGGTCGATTTCCCGATTCCAGGATCCCCACCGATGAGGACGAGACTTCCTGGTACCACTCCTCCTCCAAGTACACGGTTGAATTCCTCCATCTCCGTCTTGGTTCGATTGACGTTGATTGAAGTAACCTCAGCTAGTTTCATGGGCTTGGTTTTCTCACCTGTCAAAGACACACGCGCATTCTTGACCTCGGCAACCTCAACCTCTTCTACAAAAGAAGACCAAGATCCACAGTTGGGGCAACGTCCCAGATATTTAGGGGAATTATACCCACAATTTTGACATACAAATGTCGCTTTTTTCTTTGCGATGATAAACCTCTTTCTATATCTCTAACTCATACTCAATCACTTGGCAAAAAGCAATCTTCTCATTTGGCACAAACTGATGCATGAGCATATTGTGAGTTACTACTATTACGGTCTGATAATCTCGATACTTAGCCATGCATTCTAGAAACCGAGACTTCATCTCCGTAGCTGACTCATATTGAATAGAACTACTAGAAAGCAACTCCCCCTTATTTTCTAGAAACATAGTACGAGCTTTTTCAAAATTATCTGTGCCACTTTCATAGACCTGCCATTCATGTAATAAAGGCTCCACTCTCAAAGGAAGTCCCGTAGCACAGGCCACATAAGAAGCCGTTTCTAAAGCTCTTGTGACTGCAGAAGATATGATTATTTCAGCTGAAGGGAGTAAAGGGATTGGTGCTCAGTTCCTGAGCTTGCTGCCGTCCCTTCTCAGACAAGGGTGCCAAATCTATCCCAAATCCCGTATAAGAACGCTCCTCTAACTCACGGTAGTCTGGCTCCCCGTGACGTACAAAGATAATCTTCATCCTAGTGCCCAGTCGATCCAAATCCACCAGTTCGAACACCATCAGCTGCATCTCCATCTGCGATTAAGAAAGGAGCAAATACAGCCTGAACAACACGTTCCCCAACTTCAAGAACAACCTCTTGGTCTGTGATATTCTTCATCTGAGCAAAAATATGACCTTCATTCCCTGGGTTACCATAATAATCTCCATCAATGACCCCAACTGAGTTAATCAAGACCAAACCCTTCTTACGAGGATTTGAAGAGCGATCATAGAGATAGAGAACCTCAGTCGGCTGCATATAAGCCTTAACCCCTGTCGGAACCAATACAATCTCTCCTGGAGCAATAACTGTGCGCACTGCAACCTTTAAGTCGTAACCAGCCGCATGCGCTGTCTCACGCTTTGGCAATAAATTCTCATCTGTAAAACTCGAAACCAATTCAAAACCACGAATTTTCATAATTTTCTCTTTTCTATTATCATTTATTCTAGATTATTCTATCTTATTTATTCGGAAAAAGCACGAAAAAAAGAGCACACAACAGTTATAGGCGATACGATAATTTACACTGTTTCACAATACGTTGAAATTTAGAGCTTTAAAGCGAGGGCAAAGTTGATTTTTTACATCATTTTACAGAGATTTACGACACTTTTGCCCCTTTTTTGCCCCCTTTCAACCTCATACATCTGCACCGAATGCAACACGAGATCACGATACTTCCAGGTTGATACCAGGTACTCAATAACCTCTTGGTCCTCTATCTTGCATTCCATGAGAAGTAATAACTTGACCGTGTACTTATTTTTCAAAATTGGCACCTGGTAAGTCACATCTACCCAATGTTCAAAGCCTAAATCTGTTTCTTCTACGTTTGCTAGTTCAATATTTAAAATCTTCATTTTTATACCTCCTACTTATCTATTCGTAAAAAATAAAAAAAGCAGTGAAAAATTTCACTATTTTTTGACAAAAACACCGTTTTTGACAATAATGCACCACGATTCTCCCTTTCTATTCTTCAAGAAAACGCTTTTTTTGAACAATAGGATTGTAATTTCTGTTTCTAATCGTTCAAAATGCGTGTTTTTGAAAAATAAAAACCGTGACGATGATCACGGTCTATTTAAAAAAATCTCATTATCTGCCTTCATCTCGGCAAGCACAGAACTGGCCAGAACTCTCTCGGCAACATCTCCTTCTTCGATTTCTTCGGGAGTATAGTAATAATCAATGATAGGGCATTTCTCAAGCATCTCATTGTAGTCACCTCGAACGATATAGATATAGTCGCTGGTTAGACCTTCTTCAATATCAGCTTCCAGTTCCTCAATAAGTTCGCTGTAATCATAGCTGAAGCGATAATTTCCAGCATCTATCCATGCTTGGACTCTCATAGCAACTTCAAGACTTAACTTGTTAAAGTCTTTCTTGCCATTTCTCAAGAGAGAGATAGAACTCTCTTGGATGCCGATTTCTTTAGATAAACGATAGGCTGAGATAGCCTTATTCATTAAGACCATCTCAACTTGTGATGTGTTGATTCTCATTAAATCACCTCTTTGAGTAGGATATTCACATAGGTTCTGCGAATATTTCTAGTTCCTTTATTTTTGATTTCTCTAACTGGTTGAGTTTGAGTCAAATAATTGTCGCCTTGCTGATCAATGATTTCTTGAATACGGATCTTAAAATCTTCCCATTCTTCATTCTCACGTTGAACGACTCTAATGATTTTATGCTTTTTATCGATTTCGCTTTGTGTGAATTTCATAATATTTCTCCTTATGCCCAATTTTTTTCAGCAATATAGTAAGTTCCGTAGTTAGAACCGTCAGCGATAACTTCGATACCGTAGTAAGCACCAACTTTGTGCATTACTTCGTTGAATTTAACGACCTTAGCTTCACTAAGTAGGCTTGCACGTCCGTATTGTCCAGCTTGACGCATTTTAGCTTCAACTGCACGCCATTGGCTCACTGTATGTGTTTGTGTTTCTTCTTGTTCTGATTTAACGATTCCCCATGCGATTTTCATAGCTTCTGCGATGTATTCAACTGCTGAACCACCAAATCTTTTAGCGCCACGTTTTGCGATTTCCCAAGCTAGTGTCATAACCTCTTTTTTCATTTTGATTTCCTCGTTTCCTTTATCTTGATTATAGTATATCACTATACTTTACGTTCGTAAAAGTATTTTTAACAAAAGAAATTTAAAGTTTTTTTATTTTTAGAAAGTACTTTCAGAGCAATTTTTGTTGACGCCAACAAAACTGGTAACCAAGCGCTTTATAAAGCTAATTGTTGACTTCAACAAGTCAATTTTTCAGGCAAACCATTTATTTTGTAATTTTGCTGACCGACGTTGATGTCGGTCAGTTAGACAATTTCTTGTTTCAGAGCAAACAAAAACCGCAAGCCTGAGCCCTGCGGTCTAGTGTACTATATTTTTGATTTTATACCGGTTTTTAGTCAGATCTTTAAGAAAGCAATTCATTAACTCGATTTTGAACCGCTTGTGCGTCGTATCCAGCGGTTGTTAAGTTATCGAAACGTTCTTGTCCATTGCCCCAAAGTCCTTGAATGACCTCGTTAGCTACGGTATTAAGATCCACAGTGTCTTCGCCACCTAAAAGGCTATTTACTTTATCTTGAACCTCTTCGGCATCATAACCTGCATCAGTTAGTCTGTTGAAACGCTCTTGACCGTTCCCCCACAAGCCTTGTAGCACTTCATTAGCTAACGTATCCAAGTCTTTACTAGTATTTTCAGCATTCAAGAGGTCATTTACCTTGTCTTGCACGGCTTGCGCATCGTAACCAGCATTTGATAGGTTATTAAAACGTTCTTGCCCATTACCCCAAAGGCCTTGCACGACCTCATTGGCTATGGTATCAAGGTCTGTACTAGTGTTTTTGCTGTTCAAAATATCTTCTTCATCGTTATCTAGTAACACTATATTCTTGTCAAACGGATTTGAAGAGTATTGCCACCAGCGAATACCATCCATAGATGGGAAATATTCAAAGTCAGCGTTCCCATCGTTCAAGCCATATCCTGCAATCCAAAGGCTATTTGGAAATTTCGCAAGAATCTGCTCATAATAGATATTATTGAGCGTGAATGGCTTGTAGCTGTAATATATTGGCTCGTAGCCATTCTCTTTGAGAATTTCCATGAAGCGAATACAAGCATCTGTATTTGCCTGTTTATCTCCGCTAGCATGATCTTCGTAGTCAAGACACAAGTATTTTACTTTTTGAGGCACATTATCAAGGAAATAGCGTGCTTCTCTTTCGGCTTCTTCCACGTCTCCACCAAACCAAGCGAAATGATAGAAACCGATAGGAGTTGACTGCTCCACTTGAGCAGAAAGGCAAGGGTTTAGATAGCTTGTACTTTCTGAAATTTTGATGATGGTGTTTGTTGTCCCCATCTGCTCCAAAATACCTGTAATATCGTATCCATTGTGGCTAGATACATCGATGAATAAGTCGTTTTTCTTCATTGTCCCCTCCTAGTCCTCACTTGGCTCATGATAGTCAAGAGCACGGTTACTGTCAGAAATTCCTGCTGTTGTCGGGTCGTTGACCACACCAAGCAATACAAGGATATACACGAATGTATTCACACCGTCTTGAATATTCTTCGGAATATCCAATCCAAATTGCTGAGCCATCAAGAAGATTGCTCCGAGCAATGCGATGAGTGTTACTTTATTTTGTAATCTTAATTTCCAATTAATCATGTTATGTTTCCTTTCTATTATGGCAACGTTGTAGGCCAAGGGTCGTCTGTCAAGTATGAAATGGTACTTACACGGATATCTCCAATATCTCTATCCGTTGGCACTGGATTTAGAAATTGGAATCTCAGATGGTTTGCGTCTGTATTTCCTCCTAAATACCACGTTCCATAAGTAATTCCACGGTCGTTATATATAGCACCAATTAATGATGATGAACTTCTAAATCCAACAGGAATTGCATTAAAGTTTGTTATCATGCAGTTTCTTTCTCTATCAGAAGCTTGTTCAAAATATCCTTGACCACCACGTCTAATTACTCCGAACCAACCCCATTGAAGACCTCCAAATTGATAGGTAACTAGATTGTTAACCCGTCTTATTTTTACGAACGAGTTCCCTAATTTCGAAATCGTGTTAAGCATTCTCCAACCTGTATCCCCTATCAACGCCTTCCAGCCTGTGTTGCTATTTCCACTTTCTTTTATCCATTTAAGAGCTCCGTTAGTCGCATTGACATCGACATAGGTTGTACCGATTTCGGCGGTTATACGGCCTTCTGGTGAGCCTGTGCCACGGATTTCATGCCCCACATTCTCAGGTAGTGGTAGAGCGACATTATTACCCCCGACGATGCCGAGGGTATTTCCTGTCAAAGTCAACCTTGGTTCAGGCTTTTGGTTCAGTATCTTCACATCACGGCCAACTGCTTGAGCAAATTCCTCTAAATTGCTCATAACAATCACGCTTTCGCAGCATTATAGGTTGCGACCAGGTCAAGATTGGCAAACTCGTCAATACGACGACCGAGGTCGGCCAGTTTTTGCACAACTGCTCCTTCAGTATCGCCACTCATGCTAGCGATCATCGTAGCAATCTCTTTCAGTGTGTCAAGATTTTTCAGGGACTCCATCGCCTCAGAATATCAGCCTTAACTGCGGTTTTTAGCCTGCTCGATGGCCTGCATTAAAGTAGCATTGTCAATCTTTGTATTGATTAACTGCATCATTGTCTTGTTATCCGCTCCCAATGCAGTAGCGAATGCCGTTAATTTTGTTGTGTCCATAATTTTTTATACCTTTCCAAGATTATAGTACATGAGCAAGTCAGGAAATTCCTGATTTGCTGTGCCGTCACCACCTACAGTCTTTCCTGCAAGTTGCTTCTAACCTCTTCTGCGATATCCAGCTCTTTTTAGAGCATGGTTTCTTCAGAAACTAAATTTTTATCCGATTTTGTGATTCGGATTTGAGTCGAGTCGTCGCTGGGAAATACATACCCTGCCACGCAAATTTCGAGCTTGTATGTCCCTTCTGGCAAAATACCATCTAGGTTAAATACTACTGCTCCATTCGTGACAGTCGAAGTATGCTTCCACTGCTCTCCGTCTTTCGTTAGCGTGATTTTCGCCTCCTGCCCATCAAGAGATGGGATAGGATCTTTATTCTCATCAAGCAATTTAAAGCCAAAAGATGAACTTAAATCGCCCTGTTTCACACGAAAACCACCGTAGAACTGTTCCAAATTAGTTGTGTTTAGCTTTCGCATCTAAACCTCCTCAATTTGCCCCTTCGATTTCATCCATGCGATCATTCATGCGAACCATCTCTTTCTGGATTCCGCCTATTTCGTGAGTGATTCCACCAATTTCGTGAGTGATTGCGCTCAATTTTTCCGTTGTCTTTTCAAGATGAGTCATCAAACGCTCTTCTCGTCTGTTAGAATCGTCCTTTGACTGCTCATGCAAATCCATGATTTTTTTCTCTCTCTTGTCCGATGTCTTAATTAGATATCCGACTATAAGAAAGAAAAACAAGATAAATAAAATCGCCCAAGCAAACTGACTGTGAGCGATTTTTTCTGCTTCTTCAATCGGCAATAGTTATACCTCCTTAATCGTACTCTAGCAAAGGACGCATTTTATCCAAAATAATCGGATACATCCTCTTATTTCCCTCTGCAGTCGGATGTAAGCCGTCACCCATGAAACGATTTCGCACGGATTCGATAACTGGATTCAAACCTGAATCGTTATGCAAATCAACACACGGAACAGCATACAGATCTGACACATCTTTAACTGCTTTAACATAATCTTGTAACAAGTTTCCTTTGTTATTTGGTGTTGTCTGAGCATTCACCCAAGTCGTACCACCACCTCTAAAATAGCGTTTCAAAGGGGTCATAGTCATAACCTTGGCATTTGGGCGGTTAGTAGCTAGCCATTCTAGGATGTGTTTATAAGCTCCATAAAATGTGCTTGTTCCTGTATCTGAAATAGTTCCAAGAGTGGCATTGTTCCCCCAATCGTTCGTTCCGCCGAAAATAACCACAACATCTGCATCCGTTGGGATAGTATCCAAGCGATTGACAAACGGCTGAAGCGTGTTTGTCACATAGCTAGATGTACATACTGACGTTCCTCCAATTCCAAGATTGACAACAGTTGTTTCAATCCCATTGTTTTTTGCCCACTGGTCAATATAACGGTGCCATTGCCAGCCATTAGCATGAACACCCTCTGTAATGGAATCGCCTAAGCAAGCAATCTTCTTAATTCGTGTATTCAATGAATTAGTATTCAAATAAATTTGATTTCGTCCTGAATGATAATATCCTACTACGTTTACTAGAGATTTCCGATTAGCTCCGCCAGTTTCAAAACGATTGTTTGTCGTATTAAACAGGATATATCCCGCTGTTCCACTAAGTTGTAATTCTTGCGCAGGCACCCAATTCTCCTTTGAACCCATGATTACATTCGTTTTGTGGGAATTTAAGAACATTTCTACTCTTGTCAAATACAATGTTTTCGTTATTGGTAAATAAGGAATATTGACTAAAAGGGATAACTTCTCTACTAGTCAATGCTTCTAAATTATCGATAGAATAAAATCCATTGAATGTGATTTTAGGAGCGGCGCCTGGGTTAAAAATTGCTCCCACCACAATATCGCTCGAACTAGGATTAAATGCTGACTTTATCTTCTTGGAAGTTGTATCAACTACTATCCAGGCCGACGAGCTTGGATAAGGTACAGACTCTTTAACAATTGAATGGACTTGGCCTTGCAAAAGATATGTATTGTTCCCAGTGATTTCGATTGTTTTACTCGAGTTATTGAAATTCACTGGTTTATCCCCTGCGATAAAAGCATATGTGTCATAAGGACTGACTGCCGAGGCTTGATATACCCCTCCAGGAACCCAATCTGAGCCGTTCCAGTAATTCCAGTTCTTATTGTCGGTTGTGATATAAGTTCCTGTGTCACCATTAGGTTTGGCTTGCTTCAGGTCCGCTAAATTGGAATACGTACCCTTAGGACTTGCCGAAGCCATATTCTGCAATTGCGTTGCAATCTTACCTGCATCAGCCTTTCCATCTAATTGCGCATCTATATTTTCTAAGCGATTGTATAAGAAATTAAACGCACCTCTAGCCTGCGCCACTTCCATATTCGCATTGCCGTCTTTGGAAGCTGTTTCGTACGTGACTTCAAGTGCTTTCGCAATTGACTCACGAACATCAGCACCTCTCGTTTTTTTTCGAATGCCGTCAACTAATACGGCAATATTTTTAGTATTTGGAAGAGGTGATGGATCATCAAATAAATTTAAACGTCCTGTTGCTTCTTCTGTTGCCATTAATTACCTCCTAATTCGTTTCTAATTTTACTAATTTCAGCTTCTAACCATCTGATTCTTTCTGCATGCTCAGGCTTGTGTTCATTTCTCAAGCGTTCTAGTTCACTTGTTAGAGTCAATAGTCTATCACGTCTATTCTCAATATTTTGATTCGCTTTCACCCGTTCAATCGACTCAATCGCTTCTTGAGATTGTAGTTGATAGGCAGATAGCGATTGAGACTTAGAACCAATAACCAAATCCACACTTTGAGGGTTCAAGATGTCTATTTTTCTTTTTCGGTGATTTGCAAACGTTCAATGCCTGAAAGAGGAGCATTCAAAATTGGATGGGTATTACCGATTTTAAATTTCACATATCTAGAGTCAATCAGATATCTCTCGACCGCTGCAACCGTCCACTTGGCTAAAGCAATTTTTTGATTTCTTAAATACTGAAGTCCTCTATTCTTTAATACTTGAGGATTATCAATTTCTGTCCAAATAACAGGCTTTCGGATAATTCCAAATTTAGCAACTAGTTCTGTATCTTCAAGCCATATTTTGCCACCATTTACGGATGAAATGTCAATCTGCTTCATGGTAACATCAGATCCTTGTTCTTCCTTATTTTCATTTTGACTATTATTCTCATCTGCACCAATTGGCATAATTTGAGTAGCTATACCATCAAATGAAATCTCACGAGAAGCTGATTTGATGTTTCGCCCAAGTTGAATTGGTGACTCTTGATTTTGTCCGATAGACGTCGTCCAATCTAGATACAATCCATCACTCGCCCTTCTCAAAGTCAGATAGCCTCCAATATTCGCTATGATCCGTTCTCGAATCGTATCCCAAGTAGGTTCATATCCAAGATATCGAAAAGGCTTATCTGTCAGACTCTGAACAGTAACAGAACCAAGATATATTCGCTTGTAATCTTCTACTTGCGCATTGTGCTGACTTAATATTTCTCTTAAGTATGCTTCAGCACCAGTATTTTGCAATTTTTGGTAATGTTGTGTGCTGTCGTGCAAGAAGGACAGGAAATCTTCGCAAACAACCTCTTGAACGAATCCTGTACTCGTCATTTTATTTGAAATAGTTAAAACTCTACCTTCAAATTCAATTTCATCATCGTATAGATTAACTACCTGGATGATGGATTGAAAAGGGATGAGTTTTTGATACAAATCATTTTGCATCGGAATAACGAAAGTGAACTCATTAATTGCATTCTGCGCTTGCCTGATAGATCCTGAAAGGATTTTGTTTCCTTTACGAGAATATGGACTATGAACGACCTTCTTTTTGGTAAAGTCGGTATCCGATAACATTTCTCGAAAAGAGTTCCAGAAATATACTTCAAATCCACCATTCTTCATGCCATCACCTCCGCATTAAATCTCAATGATATCGAACCATTTCCTTTAGCAGTAAAACGGTTCATACCTGGTTTCATAGATAAGACGAAATCTGTATTTTCACCCTTTTTAAACTTATAGGTTTTACCTTTCTTATCGATAAGGCTGATATCGTTGCTACAAATCACTGTTGGACTAACGGATGTATCTCCACCATTGATGAAGAATATTTCATTTTGTCCATTAATCTGCCATTTGGTCCAATTAGAGAAATCATTCTCGAAGTCGAATGTGTCCCAGACATCATCGAAGTAATTATCAACATGAAAGGCAAATGGGTAGCAAATGAATACAATTGTAGCAATCAAATGCTTCTTCAAAGGTACATCTGTCACCTTAATGCTCTTGACCTTTCCAAGCCAATAATATCGCCTGTCGTGAGTATCAAATAACTGACTATCAGATTTCGTAGCCATGCTTGACTTGATAAATCTCTCAGCTACTTTTCTGTCAGGATAATCTTTGTTTGGTAACTTAAATTCATAAGTAATTTCTCGTCTATCAAAGAAGACCTCTCCGAGAACATCAGAGAAGTCTAAAACACCTTGTAGATAAGGAATTTGCTCCACAATCTCCTTTTTGTCAGGAGTAGGAGCATCCCTACTTTGAAGATACCAACCGGCATCTTTGCTATTAAAATCACCAGATTGGATATATTCCTTAATTTGAGTAATCATAATCGATGCCGTCCTCTCAATGTCTGAATGTTTCCTACTGCTTCATCATAAGCATAAGCAGTACCACCAATAAACGCTCCTGTATCCAGGACTATTGTTTGACCTTGTGCTACTTGCTCTCTCAACTCTGACAAGCTATCAATCACATCGGACAATAGACTTGTTGAATGAGCGATGTAGGCTTCTTGTCTGCTAGATGTTTCATCTTTTGGTGTCTTACCTCTCAACGTCTCTACCTTCAATTGACTTGACATGGTTGCAGTCGCACCAGTCAAAAGATTCTTAGACCTTAAACTAAAATCATTAACATGATCACGAATAGCATCCAAGCGACCTGTGACATTATCCATTGACGAGTTAAGTCCGTCTGAAATGCCTAGACCAATCTGCCAGCCGATGTCAGAATAATCGTCGTTAATTACGTCTTGAATAGTCCCTGCCATGCTTGAAATATTGTCCATGACATTTCTCCAACCAGTCTGAATACCTCGATTCAAACCACTCATAAGAGCTGAACCATTCTCGATAAGTAATCTTCTGTCATACGAAACAGGCCCTTTATGATCTTTGATCCATTTGGCCATATTCGAGACGCTAGAAGTAATCTGAGACCAGCCTGAATCAATACCAGATTTCAAACCAGCCATGAGAGCTGAACCATTTGAATGAAGGTTAACTCCTTGGCCAATTTGAGAAAGGGTATTGTTTGCTGAATTTACAAACCCTTGAGTGGCACTGACAAGTTGCTGACCGGATATCCTCCAAACTGCCACCATCTGACTTCCATTGTTACGAACACTTTGCACAATTGATATCATGCCATTGTTCACTACAACAAGAATTTGAGCCATGCTTGCTTGCATGCTTGTAGCCATCAATGTTCCAGCCGTTTTAACTGCCGTTGCCAGAACGAGGAATGAGGCCGGTGCGCTTCCTGTAACGACTGACAAGTTAGAAATCAATCCAGGAAATGTTTCTAATGCACCAGTTGCTATCGTAGCAGATTGCGCAAACATCATCATTCCGTTGCTGAGAATAGTCATACCGCTTCCGACCGCTGACAAATCAGAGCCGTATCCTGCTATTTTGCCGACACCTAGAGCAACTGCTCCCAAAGAAGCAGCCATATCGCCAAGACTTGTGTTGGTAATCATTACAACACCTTCAGCTAAAAATTTGAAACCAAGGCCAGCATTTAGAGCTGCATTACCTATGCTATCAAAAATTCCAGCGACACCGTCAAGCACATTACGGATAGCTGAGCCAAATGACTCAACTACGCTACCAGCGCTTTTAAGAATTGAGCTAACCTGTTCTCCAAATGTTTTCAAAAGATTAGTCAGACTATCAATAATCGGGCTAATCTGTGAGAACATGCTACTAAATGACGAAACAATATCAGCAATTGATGGAGCAACAGTTGCAACCATTTCTGTTATAGCTGGAGAAAATGGAGCAATTGCTTGAACGATTTGAATGATTGTATCAGCAATGATTTGAGCCACTGAAACGAACGTATTGCTTATAATCTCGACGATTGGAGTTACTGCTGTTGCAATCCCTGAAATAGCTTCACCTAAAGCTGTGATAAATGGAGCTGCAGCACCCATAGCTACTCCAAAAGCCACAACAAGAGGAGATAGCTGAGCCAATGCACTTGTAACATTAGGAAGAACTCCTGAAACTGTAACAATTGCCTGAGCAAATGTGCTGATAATTGAAGTAGCAACCGTGGCAAATGCCTGCCCTACCGCATTAATGATTGTAGCCACTCCTTCGCCTTGACTAGCGATGAGGCTTAAACCTGCTGCAATAATGGCTATCCCTGAGCCGATTCCGACTGCTGCAATTGCAACTGCTCCTCCTAGTGCCAAAATATTACCCATTCCTGCGGTTTTTATCGCAGACCCAAATGCTTTAATAACAGGAGCAAGTCCAGATAACGCAACTTTAATACCTTGACCAATACCAGTAGCGGCTGTTTTGATTGCCGGTCCCGTTGTTTTAATAACTTTTGACAATCCATTAAAAATTTGCGTCACAAGGTTTTTGGACCTAGTAGCGCCCTTCACTACCTCATCCGCTCCCTCTTTTTGCACCTTTGGCAAATAGGGCCAAACAGATTAAAACTCTTCAAGAAATTAAATGCCTTGAAAGCGACTAGAGCACCTCAATCCCTGTTATCAGCCCCTTCCAGACATCCGTACTGATTGACTGTGACAGCTTTGAAATCCAGCTTACAATCATTGAAACGGCGTTTACTACATGGCCTGCGGCAGCTCCTACAAGATCCCATGGGATAGCATCACCTAATTTAATAGCAAGGTCTAAAGCTGCATCCGTCAGGTCTTTAAAAGGCTTGATAGGCATTCTCAATTGCTCCTGTTGCAGAAAATGCATCTAGTGCAAACTGAATGGCCGTTGCTAGGTTCTGGATGTTGACATTCACTGTTTTAATGATATTCCCAATCCCTTGGATAACATTGTCAAACCCATTGGATTCGCTCGTCAATTCATCAAGAGCGACTGAATTGTGACGACCACATCTATAAAAAGTGCCCTTGATCACATCAAAACACCCTCATCAACTCCAATTGATGCAAATAAAGATTTAAATCCTTCTTCAATTTTAGGACCAGCTTCTGCCAGGGCCACTTCAACAGCTTGAGGGAGCTGACGCATGATATTTCCTACCATTGGTACGAAATTCCCCAAAAGGAAGGTTGAGGTAGTAGAAACGAGAGTCTTAAGAGATGGACCGATATCTTCGCCAAGCGAAAGATTGGCCAAGAAATTGGATGCAGAAGCCTTCATTGCAGAGAATGAACCACTAAAGGTAGTTTCAGCTTCTTTTGCTGCAACTCCTGCGACACCTAGCTCTTGTTGAACCAGGTCAATCGCTTCAACGACATCTGCGAAGTTATTAATATCAAACTTCTTGCCCATTGCTTTCTCAAGCTTACTGGCATCTTTAAGAAGTCGTTGCATTTCTTGTTGGGTCCCGCCATAACCTAGCTTCAAATTGTCCAGCATGGTATAGTTACCTTTGGCAAATCCTTGATAGGCCATCTGAATTGAACCAATGTCCGTACCCATTTTAGCCGAGTTATCGGCCATAGCCATAATTGCTTTGTTGGCTGATTCAGCAGCCTTAACTGCGTCACCTCCAAGTGCCTTTTTCAAACTAGCACCGAAAGAAACCGCCTGCTCAGCGTATGTAGTAGCAGAAATTCCTGCTGCGGCTGCAGCTGTAGCATATTGCTTCATGGTGTCTTCAGCGCCCTTATAAAGTGTATCAATACCACCGAAGGATTGTTGTAGCTTAGCCCCTTCGTCCAAAGCGGTTGAGAAGACACCTTTCATAGCACTCCCCAAGGATTGAATCCCTGAAATAAGCGCACCGCTAACAATGTTAGCGCCAAGGACAGACTTAAAGACTGAACCTAATTGTGTACCACTTTCGGCCAATCCTCCGACCATACCCTTTAGACGTGCGACTCCTGATTGGGCCTTGTCGCCATCCATGTCAACTGAATGACAACCTTACCATCTGCCATTTTGTTACCTCCTTCCTATTCCATATCGTAGTCATAATCATCATCTTCATCATCATATCCTTCAGAATCAGGCAAGGCATACTCTTTTTTTAGCTTCATCATTTCATCGATGTAAGCTTGAGAGTCGCCTTTACGTGGCTTGTACTTTCTGATTTTGATGACTTCAACGAATTTAGTACCTTCTGGCAATCCTGACAACAACGCATTGAACTTCTTCCAGTGCAATTTCCCTCTTTCTTCAAGCAAATCAATGCCGTATGCTTGCATGAAACTTGCATAAATGAAATCGCCATCTAGCGAAATATCGTATACAGGTGGTTCGTTGCTTTGAGTAGAAGGCTCTTTTTGCATCACGTTTCCGGCCAAGTCGTACTCGACCGATACATCTTTCAGCGATTTTAACTGGATGTGTTCCTCGAAAACCTGTTGAAAGATATCCATAGCATCCTCAATCGAGAACGCCCCAAAGCCATCTCCTGAAAGCATTTTTAAAGCAAAGAAAGGCTTAACCTGTTCTGGTATTTTCTTCATCACACCACATTTCAAATAGTCTGATGATGTTATCAAAGGACATATTGAGAGAGTAGACCTTATCACCAATAACCAACTCATCTGTTAATTTTCGTGATAGATCCAGCATCATCAACCCTCTAAATATTTCTTAATTGCTTTTTCAGAATGTCGGTTCTTAAATTCGGTAACAATGCCACGGATGGTTTTGAATCAGATAGTAAATTGTGTCTGTTGTTGTTTCTCCTGAAAATTTATAGACTTTATCAAAAGCTTCTTCATCGAACAACTCTGTCCAACTATCTTTAGATGCTTTGTAAGCCTCTTTGAAAGCTGACTCATCATCTGCTTCTTCCAGTTTTTTAGCACGTTTTTCCATGTTCTGACCGATTATCTTCATGCGTTTGATATTTTCATCATTTGCAACATATTCAAGCTGAAACTCCCCAAAATCAACAGGGATGATGTTACTTAGTTTTTTAATTACGACCATTTTTATCTCCTTTCAAAAAAGAAGACAAGGCGAAAATCGCCCTGCCCCTATTCAGGTAATACGTTTGATTTCTTAGGTTTGCGAGTCCATACAATCTTGAACTTGATTTTTTCAAGCTCAGAGGCTTCTCCATCACCAATTTCAATTTCAGAAAGACGAGCCAACCCCTCTTTTTGAGTTTTGCCATCAGATGAGACTTCTTTGTACCAAACGATGAGATCATCACCGACCTCGTCTTCTTTATCAGCTACAAAGTTCTGAGCCTTATCTGAGTAATCACGATGCCCTTCAAATGTGCGACCTCGTGTTTTTGAAACAATGATTTTCTCTTTAGTACCATCACTGTCGAAGTATGCTGCATCGTCATCTTCTTCATTATTTTCAGGAGAGGATGATTTAATCCCTTTAGCGATCCACATATACGCTTCTTTTCCTGGTACTGTTTCAGGATTTTCAGCGCTATAAGGGCCGATGTAGTGTTTTCGTAATGCGTTTTTGTTCTTTTGGCATTTATTCTTTTCCTTTCGATTTCAAGATTTGCTGTTACATCCAGCAAATAAAGTGTAAAAAGCCTTGTTCATCCAACTCGTTCAAGTACGGTTTTTTGACTTCAAGGCCTAAAAAGTTATATGAATTGTTCTTGCTTGGTAATTCCAAGCCGATTTTTGATAAGGCAGTGTTAATCTGCCATAGAGTGTTATCAATTAGTTTCTGGTCTTTGGATTTGATTGCAATTTCAAAAGGCAGGTCCACAATCTGTGTTCCTGCCATGTCCTCTTCTACCACATCTCCACCAGGAAGCGGATAGATTACCAATCCCTCATGCTCGTCTAAATAGCCGTGTTTTGAGGGGATTTGGGTTTGAACACCTTTGATATGCTCCAGCAAGACTTCTGAAAAGTCGTTTTCGTGCATCATTTAACCCCCATTGCTTTGGCACCGACCTCTGCCCAATTCTTAGCGTATAAAGCAGAGGCTTTCTTGTCCCATCTCGGACCAGTTCCAGGTGTATGTTTAAGTAGTTCTTCTTTATTCGCAAAAAAGAACTTTCTTTGCTTCTCGGAAAAGAAACCTTTTCGCTTCTTGCCATAATAACGCAATCTAGCGTAAGGTGTTTCGTAGATGATTGAGCCTTGTCGAACGTGTCCACTAGCTCTCAATTCCCCTTTTCTTTTTGGGACAAAGCGCTTCATGTCAAGCATTGCCTGATTAGCAATAGCAAATTGTCCTTTTGCGAAATTCTCTGGAGATACTTTCTTCTCAACACCTTTTAAGTCAATCTTTACACTGGCCCCACCCATCAAATCACCTCGATTTCATAAGCTAACAACTTCTTAGTAAAAGGATGGTATTGTGGAATAATATCTTTGATAACATAACTGGTATCATCTTCCTCAACGATGCCACCAACAAAGCTCTTATCAAGCTTGATAGGGCAGTATTTAGGATAGACAATTACAGTCGATGAATTCCTTTCGCTACGATGGTTGCCTGTCCCGGTATGAGAGAAGGTTCTGTCGAATTTGCAAGGGGATAAATAAAAAGGGGGTCAGAGTACGTCTCTTTCCCCAATCGTCTTTCCCTTCGACCTTCTTAATCGTCAAAGAGTCATGAAGCATTCGTTTATCTATCATAATCAACCCTCACAAAGCCAAATCCTGCCATTCTCAGCCAGTTTTCGGCATCTCTCGATAAATTATACCTCTCTGCCAAAGAAAGCGAACCAGAGCCATTCTGAGAGCCTGTGCGATAGCTTACTGATGTCCGTCCTACTGACATACTAGCAATAGATTGTCTATCTTCCGCAGTCATGATGCCTGAACTATCCAAATACGCAATCTGAAAGGCTGTAGCACGTTTGACAGCCTTCTTTCTTGCTTCAATATCGGTATCAAAGCTATTCATAGAGTAAAAATCCCTAGTGTAAGCATCGATAGTCATTTCAGCTCTTTGTAGCAATTGGTCAAAATGTTCAACCGAATCAAAACCTAAACTTATGAACTCTTCTCTTGTTAAGTAGGTCATGACAACACCACCTTACATCAAGAAGTTAGTTGATTCAGGAACTTCTGGAACTGGTTCTGTAAGTTCTACAGGTGCTACATCTGGCTCGATACACTCAAGCCATTCTTCGCTAAAGTGAGCGGTTGAGCGTCTGTTGATCTCATCCGCTTCAGCAGATGTCATTTCATAAACAACACCTTCATCGAATTGCTGCCCTGTTTTTTCAACATAAAAATTAGTTTTAGCTTCAAATTTGGCCATTTAGCACCTCCAAAAGCTCGTCTTTGGATTTGGTCGAATAACCTTCAACACCTTTTTCTTTAGCAAAAAGCTTTCAACTCTGCCAAGGTCATGTCCGAAAGCGAATAAGTGGCCAAAATTTCTGCGATTTGACCATCTTCAATCACTTCTTCAAATCCATCTGCAATCAATTGAGCTTCAAGCAAGCTACCTTCTTGTACTGTGTAGACTTGGTTCATTTTTTCGTATTTTCGCATTTTCTACCTCCTTATTAAGCAGATTTATGAGATACATAGACCCCGTCCTGTTTTGACTGTAAGACGAAAAGGTCATGATAGAGGCGGTTTTGATACAAGTATCCGTCTCCTTCTGTATGTTGACCAGGAGCAAACAGATAGATTGAGTTGAATTTAGCCTTAGCAATGATTGCTGGCTTAGCCACGATCAAGAAGTTGATGTTTTTACCATCAGAAGCCTTAACAAAACCTTCTGAGAAATCAAACTTAGTCTTGAAGCGTGCATCGTCCCAAACTTCGATAAGCTGAACTCCATCAAGCGAAGTGACGCGAGTGTCGATACCTTGAGGTGATGTAGTAGCGATTGAGCGTGTGAACTCTTTAGAGCGTTCTAAGAAATCCATAACCTCGCTAGAAACATACATAACGATGTTTTGAGCGCCGTATTTGCGAACTGGCAAAAGAGCAGCTTTCAATTTTTGTGTAGATGTTCACTTCTGACAGGTCATCTTCAGACTTGAAGTGACTGTTTGTGATAGCTTCTGTAGCAATTTTAGAGAAGCGATAAGCATCGACTTCTGGAGTTGCGTGTTCAGTGATGAATGTGTTAGATACATTAGCAGCTGAAAGCTCTTGGTTCGTTTCGTCAACGTCTGCGGCATCTACGAAGAACTCGACGTCACGGTCAAATCCTAGTGTGTAAACTTTCTTGTCGTTTGAAACTGTACCAGAATTGTAGCCTTTTAGATCGAGTGTGCGCTTTGTAACCAGTAACTGAAGTGTAGGGTAATTCGAACGACTTAGCGCCCAGCCAGTTTACTTGTGGTGTTTCAAGATGCTTGTAAGTGCGCCTTGCATCAATTTCTTTTCAAAAGTGCCTTCGTGTTTAGTAATATAGTTGATTGTCATTAATCATTCTCCTGTTAATTATTTAGTCCTAGAGCCTTTAAAAAGGCGTCTTCTTGGTTCGTTCCAGCCATTGGATTTCCTCCAGCTGAAAATGTCGGCTTCTTTTCCTCTGATTGCTCTGTACGACCAAATTGAGGATATTTCTGCAACACTTGACCAATAGCATCTTCGATAGATACTTCATCGGATACCAAGCGAGCAGACAGAGTGATGATGTCATCCACAGACTCGGCATTTACTCCCAAAGTCAGAGCTGACAACTTAGCTTCCAGATTTTTATTCTCTGATAAAGCCTGTTCCAGTTCTTTCTCTTTAGTAGCAAGCGCCTCTGACTGTTTCTCAGCCTCGCTCTTTTTGTGAGTCCTTCCACTCTTTGAGCTGTTGAAGTCCTTCTTTAGCACTTTTGACATCTTCGAATCCTAGGCTTTTGAAGATTTTCTCTTGTGCTTTCTTGGCTTCTTTTGCAACAAGTCCAGTCACCTCATCTTGAGTGAAAGTCTTGACAGGTTGCTCTTGAGTTTGTGACTCAGTGTTTTCTCCAGCATTGACTGGCTGGTCAGCTTGTGTTTGAATGTCTTCTGGCATTCTTCTATCCTCCTAAAATTAGGTATTATCTTCCGTTCTTTACCGACTGCGGATAAAGTCAAGCAAAAAACCGTACGGGATTCCATACGGTTAGGGCATAAGAAAACCGCCTCGAATTCGACACGGTTTATTCTTTTTTTAAAATTCTTACATAATGGGATTCATTATTGAAACGTTTAATCAAAGTCGAGTTTTTTTCGGCTCTCTTCCGACGATTCGGACTTTGATTCTAGTTGTGATGCTATTAAATCCTGCATAATTCATACCGCCTTCTGTATTTTTCGACTTCTAAAACTTCCATCTTCATCCCTCGGTGTAGCAATAATTCTTTTTCATTGTAAGATAAGGCGTTATTGCTACCGATATAGGCTCCATTCGTTCCCTTTGGTACTTCGATTTCATAAATAACTTTATGATTTCCGTTAAAGTTATCACTAATCGCCTTCAAATCAAGAGTGGTTGACATAAAACTGTCTTGTACCAATGTATCTCCAGGCTTTAAATTCATGAAATCTAGATTAGGTCGAGAGAAATTAATCTTCCTATAGGCTCTCAAATCTCTAGGCGTTTCCCATTTAGAAAGGCTTTCATCAAGAACCTTAGTAAGATGAACACCTGTTTGGTCTCTCCTTATTTCATCATAGAAATACTGCTTAGCATCCCTCGGCTTAATACGTTTCTTCTCAGCCAACGCTTCAACTTCTTCTTGAGTGAAACTTGTTCTCGGTTTTACTCTGCCAGAAGAAATTCTATTAGTAACACTGTAGTCGTTTTGGGTGTAGTTTGAGATGCCATCTATAGGGGTTCTTTCTCCACGTTTGTACTTCTTCTTAAATACACTATCTGACCACTCTTGCATTTTAGATATTTCTTCGTCTGTCAATTTAGGATATTTATTATAGTCAGGAGCTAAAAGCTTAGCATCGGCCTCTACTTTTTGTTTCTTTTAATCTAGCCTTTTCTAGATTTTTTCTAGATTTTACCTCTTTTTTTGCCTGTTCATAAGGATTGTCATAGTATTTTTCCCTCGCCTCATCCCGTTTCAGGAATGGGTGCTTATCAATGTAGTCTTTCAAAGCAGCGTTTTGGGTGCCTATCTTACTCTTGTACTTGTCTATCAGTTCTTTATCGCCTAATTTCTCAGCGACGTGTAGTTTTTCCTTATTCGCTCTGATAGACCGTTCTAGCGCCCTCTGCTTGGCTTCTGCGTTGGCATTATCCATCGCTTGCTCTGGGCTAACCGAGTCGACGTCCTCGCCTAAATCAGGCTTGTAATTTGCTCCTGGAATGAATGGTGTCAGCATGTGACCGCAGTTGATTCCCAAACAACCTTCAGGCCGACCGTAACCATAATCTGACAAAGCTAAAATCTTCTCGCCATGTTCGACCCTAGCTCGGCCAGTTGTGACTATATGATGTTGTAAAGGAGCGCACGACTTGCGAGCTGACGCCTTTTTTGAAAAATAAAAGGTATCAATGCCCAGCTCTTCAGCTGGTCTAGTTCGCATTTCTCGATAAGTTCGATAGGTCGTCGTCTTGATGACCGTCCGTGCGTAATTGTCAATTTTCCAGTTACGTCCAGCGCTATCTTTGAAACCTTGAAAACCTTTCTCTTGCCACTTCATGACCGTGTCAGAGATAGCCTTATCAGCAGTAGACAGACCTGTGACCACTCTAGCGACAGATTGCTCCACAATGCCTTTATATGCGCCAATTACAGACATCGGCAACGTCGTATTGATTAAGTTGTGGATATCTCCGACCGCTTGACTAGCGTAATCAGCAAGAATTTCTTGAATATGATTGCTATTTCCTGCAGATCCACGCCCTAAATCTTCCAAAAGCTGTTGCTTTGTGTCTGTGTAGAGCTTCAGGCCTTCATTTTCGACAATGTGACGTAATTGCTCTTCAGCGACTCCAGAGTATTTAGAGATTAACTTCAGGTTCTCCTCGTTCAGCATGTGCATCTGTTGCATCTTCTCAAGTTGCCAGATATACGGTTGCTTATCGAGATAGACTGTGCCACGTTCAGTCACACGTTCGACCACGTTATCAAATAAATCCAAGGCTAACTGATGATAGATGTCTGCGACATTACTCGCTTGAAGTAGCAGTTGCTCATCATTGAATTGTATCGGTGGTCTCTTCTTTGACATTTAATCACTCTCCGTACAAGTTTATGTCCTCTTGCGTTCGCTGGCTGTTGGCCGTATCCATCGTCTCCTGGTTGATTGCTTGAATCATCTTCTTAGCGTCAGCCTCTGACATGTTAAATGCCTTTTGGATAGCGTGAGCCTTGCTGACAATGCCACTAGCCAAAGCTTTTGTCCAATAGTCAAGCTCATTGTTCTTGTCTGTAAATACTCCGTCATCAAGATTGATTGCAATCTTCTCCATTTGAGGGATAGGACCGCTATACAATCCATACAGACTACCAAGTTCGCAGATTGAGATAATCAACTCTTTCAAGGATTGCTCGACCAAGCTGACAATACTATTTCTCATTTGGTAAGTATCAGAGTTCTCTGAGACAACTTCTGTCGCAGTCTTCAAGCTCTGACCGTCAAATGTGAACATCCCAGCTGATACCCCTAAAAGCATTTCAAAGAGCGCTAGGCCTTCGTTAATGGTCTTGATGTAATCATCTGCCCTGATTGCCGTTGTTAGGTCTGTGATGTTGCCACCGTCCATGTCGCTAGTAGACAAGCGTAAGTAGACATTCTGCTCAGTTTCAAAGCGCTTGACAAGTTTGACATCTCCGTCCTGATTAACCATGCGAGTCTCTGTGAGGTTCTCAGGGACTGCTACTCTACGTTGACCCATCTTGACTTCCCACTTGAACTCGTCATAGGTCGTATTGATGAAATCAATCGTGCTCTTGGCATTATCAAAGATAGACAGGCCTAAAGGCGAATTGATGTCCTTGTTGTTCATTCCAGGAGGTTTTAGGTAAGAAAAAAGCGGTCTTGTTAGACCGTCAAGTTCAACCTGCTCTTCTAGATCCTCGTAGACTTCGGCCAAAGGCACACGTCCACCGACCTGCTCAGAGTTTTCAGACCTGTATAGCTCGTTAGAAATGATGTACTTTCCGTCGCTTGACCACTCGTGAAATTCAATTAAGGTGTAGTAAATGTTCTTCTGACCTGAAGCCTTAATTGTTTTAGTGACAATAGCAGCGCTTGAAATGTCTTGCGTGTTAGACTGCAATGGCAAAAAGACAGGCGCTTGAATGAATGACACTCGAACTCGTCCATTATCTACATAAGGTCTCATGGCAAGACCGCCCAAAGCAAGACAACTCTCAAGATAGCGCTCAAAATTCTTGTTAAAGCGGTCATTCTTTAAAGTCTCTTGAATGAATGCATCTGCTCGCTCATCGTCCAATTTAATCGAAGCCTGTTCGTTGAATACCAAGCTAGCAATCTTCTTGGCAGCAGTTCTAGCGATTGGCAAATGGGTCGCTTCTCTTTGTTTCTTGATGCCGTCCGTATTTATGTAAGTTATCTTCTCAACATCGCTCTGATAGTATCTGAGGTTCTCGTTAATCCGTCGATACTCTGCGTTTGTTATTGCAATTTTAGGGTGGTCTGTGATACTTGCGAGACTTTCTGTAGTCATTGCGTACTGTCCTCTCTTAAATAGATTTGACAAATTGTATAATGCCCATTTATCGGCTCCTTGTTGCTAAAAATTAGCGTAACGCTTATAAAATACGTTCACACTATATCTAAATTCGTCCATTGCGTGGTTGTCTTTATCAATTGGCTTACCGTTATCATCTCGGCTGTAGAGACCAATCTCTTTTAAAAAGTGATAATGGTCATACTCTTCTTCCTGATGATTGATAAGCATAAACTGACCCGACGAGATGATATTCTGGCCACGTTCAATCCCTACCTCGATGCCCTTTGACTTACTACTGACATCGTGAGCATTGTTCATGGCTCCTCTTGTCTGAATCCCTAGCTTGTGCAGTTCCTCTCGTAAGGAACGACACGCTGGGTCAATCCAGACATCTGTATAACGCATTTGATACTTGCTTACGCACCATTGGATGAACGCTTTGAGTTCGACAGCATAGGTAGACATGGCTTTTACTTGGCCAGTCTCAGCCCCACTATGATAGTAGTGAGCTACACGATTAAGCCTAAAGAAAGTCTTGTTGTCCTCTCTATGTTTAGTAACGATGTTACAAGCCATCGAGGTGGCGTCAGATTGCCCACCATCGCCCGTAAAATACATTTCTATTGGTTCTCCTACCAAACTATCCTTGATGTTCTTTTCAAGGTCAAATAGGCCATATATGACGCCCTGGGGCATAACACGTTGACCGAGCACGTCCCTCTTGTAGAGATAAGGGTTCTTCTTTGACGATTGAATAATAGACTGCTTACGCTCCTCAGACAGAATGGGATTGTCGTCCATAGTCCAATGTGTCCAGCGTGTGTTCTGGACATCAAATACATCCTTAATAACTGGATGTTGTGGTGCTGGAGGGTTTAGATCGGCCAGATGATATCTGAGTTTAGCAGCCCACGTCCGTCTGAATGCTTCCTGAATAAAATCCATATTTAGCAGATTGATTTCACAAAAGACTACTGAACCTAAAGACATACCAGTGATGGCACCTACACTATTTGCTTTACCTCCGCCTTTGTAATAAACACGCTTAGTTCCGTTAGGTGTATCGATTAAGAGGTGATCTCCGTGCTCGTCGTGCCTGATTTGCAATTCCCATCGAATATGTGCATCAGACCCGTACCGTCACCGTCAATGAATAGACGGTAGGCTTGCTCTTGGTTGTATGCAGCTATCAAATGGTTCTCGTCTGGCGACTCAATCAAATATCTTGCGTATCTGAAATGACCAGCGGTTGTCTTACCACTTCGAGGCGTGCCCTCGTTGACTTCAAGCTCATAGTTGAATGGCCTGCGAATGATGTCGGCTTGCTTTCTTGAAAACTTAATCTTCAACTTCGTCACCGCCTTTAACTGCATTCAACAAGGCTTCCATAAGGCTTGTATCAGACTTAGAGCCTTGATTGCTCTCAATCTTGATTTTGAGTAATTCAATTCGTTGTCTCTGCTCCTCAGTAACAAGAGGAGAGCGTGTAAGCTCGTCATAGGTTTTAATCATACTCTTAAGCTCTGACTGAGCCCTTGCCATTGCAGCTAAGGCCTTGCCTTGCTTATCCCATGCTGTATGAATTTCATAGCTTGCTCCACCTTTTGCCGTGCTAGCTATAAGTACACTTGTAGTATCCTCAACATCCTGAACGTAAAGAATGCGCTGAGCATGCAAAAGATTAGCATAGGTCAGCGTGATATTTTCCCAAAGGATGTCAATAGGAGACATAGCCCTTACTTCATCCACAAGATCAGAGATACCCTCAGGGAGGAACCGTCTTCTTAAGCCGTGAGTCACGGCATTCTCATTTCTTTTAGGTGCTCCGTGACCCACAGCATTTTTATTTCCTTTTGGAGCTCCTCTTGGATTTGGAACGTTCCGTATTTTTTTTTTGGAGCGTTCCTTTTACTTTATGCTCCCATCCATCTTTACTTTTCCAACCTCGGACAGTGCCAGCTGAAACACCCAATAGCTCAGCAATCTCAATCAGCTCAATGTTTCCATTATTCTCTGAATAGATTTCAAATGCTTTGTCTCGGTTGGGGTCTCTTGCTCTACCCAAGACTAAACCTCCTGTATTTGTTTGTTTGGAAAATAAAAAAGCCACACGATGTGTGACCTTTCTACAAGGCGACTACTACCTTGCGTGTTAATTAGAAATAAATTTTCTGATTTATTTTTTTGTAGTCTTTACAACCTCTGAGGGAATTAAACCCTCTAGCTTATAACTTACCTAGGATATAAGTAGCTACGCAACCATGCGAGGTTCAGTCGCTTCTGCAACCATTTTTAAGTTAATGAGTAATATGTGAATGCTAAGCCTGTTGCCTACCCTGTTCTAGGACACAAAACACTCAAAGGAGAGTGTGGGATTTGAACCCACGGACCGCACATAGGCGACCACCCGTCTAGCAAACGGGCGCATTCAACCTGACTCTGCCAACTCTCCATGTCAGGGAAGGCTTACTGCCTTACCCTTAATTCTTGATGATACTATAATAGCACGATTGTTAGACCAGTGCGCTTCAAACTAGTTCACATTAGTTCGCTTTTATCAACTACAGCACCCAATTCACGGATTGCATCTTTCTTCTTTTTGTAAAAAGTAGTCTTGCTGCATTGTAAAAATTCAATCATATCATACACGCTTGCTTTCTGAATATAAACCATCCTTAAAATTGTTCGACTTGAAGGCTTAGGTATTTTATCAATCAATTTACTGAGCTCAATTCTGCGCTGGATAGCTTCAGCAGTTGCTTGCTTCATGTACTCTTTCAAGGAATCTTGCATGCTAAAAATATCGATGTAACGTTCATCTAATCGAACATTCTGACCACCTTGAACCTTATCCATGCTCATTTTAGGGCTAGAAAGTAAACTAGCTTCAAGATTAGCAAGCTCGTCTATTCGATTCTGTATCTCTTCATCCAAATTCTGTAGTTCATCAAGTAACTCTTTAGCCTTGTTCACTCTCTGTCTCCTTTGTGGTATAATAGTCTTTGCGATAACTAATCAGCTGAGGCAGAGAGTGCCTTGGCTTTTTTTTATTTTAGAGGTTATTGAGTATCTTGAGAGTTTCCTCATAACTAAGATTTACTTTAGCTTTTTGCTCCTCGTATGCTCCAAAAACTTTTTGGGATTCTGAAATAAATGATTGTACAGCTGTTATGATATCTAGTAACCGTGTAGACATGTTTGAGCAATTCTTTTCTAAAAGAAACGTTAGGAAAGACAACTAAAGCAGGTATTTTTACATCAGAAGGCTTTTCTTGCCTTTTTCTTTTTCCTGAATATGGATATTTTTTAGGTTTCATTGCCTGTCCTTTCAAATAATTTTCCCTTCAAATATCAGAGTTATTGTCTCTGTGCCGTCTGTGTGTTTAGAGGTCAGCGCACGACAATCTGATCCAAACTCAACTCCTTCAATTGTGATGCTATTCTTCACGCTATCAACGTTGATTATAGAGTCATTTGATGTTTTAATTCTCATGTTCCATCTCCTCGATCAACCAATCAAGGTTCTTTCTGGCTTTCTTCAGGTCTTCAAGACCGTTTTTCTTTTGGAATCACAGTTGATACTTCAAGGCATTTCCAAGATAAAATCCTTTCAGCTGTTCTGGTGTCATGAAATTCCTTAAAGCATCGATAGCCTCCAGACCGTTTGCGCCTTGGTAATGGCTTGGGTTGTTTATGTTGTCTTTGATTTCTGGGTTCATTTGATAACCTCCAAAAGCTCTGGGTTTTCGTAGATGTTGCCAATGACTTCATAATTCTTGCGAATATCTTCATAGTCCATAGCTTGAAAGAATTCATCATCGCCATAACTAGAGTCAAGGTAAAACCCGATATTTTTTATTTTATATCCAAAATCTTCCTCATAAATCCACTTACCAAATTTGACTACGCTGGGCATTCCACTATTCCTAGAAACCACATCCCCCTCAAAGACCTCCTTACCATTCTTGTCTTTGAGTCCTGTTGATTGCATGAGTTCAACTTCGTCCGCTAAGCGTTGAAAATGGATCTCTCCCACCTCATAAATTTCTTTATCTAGTTTATCCCACACTCTAAATTTTGGTATCATCCTAAATCCTCCTTAGATGAACAAACTAGCTAACCATATCAAAAATGCACATGTAATGATTTTTGAAATACTGCTTTTTACAGCGTATGAATAATCTTCATAAGATTCTTTTTTGCTGGATAACACAGGCCAGATGAAAGATAGTAGTGCATCCATCCCTAAAGCTTGCCAAACTGTAATTTTACCAACTGGAACAATCGTTGTGATAATTTCATTCCATCCATACTGAACCACAAATGGCGATACAACGATTACAAATACTGCTCCTAAAATAATTCCTAGTTTTTTCATTTTATAAATCCTCCTCTTTATTGTGTTCATTGTAATACCTCATCATCTTCTATTAATCCTCAAAACTGCCCTATTTCTCTCAGTTCTGCGTAGTCGTTTAAAATCCCTCGCAACTCTTCTGCTTCTACTTGAAACTCTTTGAACCAACTGCCGCTAGGTGAAATATGCATCTGCTTCATATCTACAAAATCCATTGGAATCAAAAGACAATAAGGACTGTCAATGCCTGCACCTTGTTCTCTTTCCAAAAATGCAACTATGAAATCTTGCTCTCCTTTGCACCTAATTCCCCAATGATTCGATTTACCACCTGTATACAACGAACTGTATTTCACATCAATCGTCATATTTTTTTAAAAACAAAATCATAGACAGGATTATTTTTTTCTTGAAAAGTGCATTGGCATCAACAGCGTCTGGTACTAGAGTCTGAAATAACTGTTCTGCTTGTCCGCCCAACTTAGCCCCTTTACTGCCGAATTGGATTTTATCAGCAATCTTCAAGACACCAGCTTTACGTAATTTGATATGTGCAACGTGCATTGGTAGCCCGCTCAAGCGTACAGCTGTTCTAAAATCTCCATGCTCAAGATATAAATCTACAATATCCACTACAACTCCTTTAAAATATTTTCAATATATCCAGTTCGCAAGCCATGTTCCTTCCAGATTTTGAAAATCATATCTGAGAAAGTCGAATTGTTAAAACTATTCAAATCATGTATGACTTGCAAAGCCGTATATGCCTTAAAATTCTCTAAACAAAACCAGATGCTTTTAAAAGATTTGAAAGTCGCTTGCCAGTAGATGAATAGATCATCATCTACCACATAAGCGTCTGCACGTTTATAATGCATCGTGTCCAGTTTGACGCGTTCGTCTGGTTTTAAACCTTTCAAAATCGTCGGTCGTTTCGGTAATTCAACAACAATCTTCACAAGAATATTTGATCCCCAATTCTGACTTTATCCCACTGTTCTCTAGTAACTACGAAAATTCCATAATCTCTGATAGTCACTGTGTATAGCTTGCCATGTCGTCCTTTCTCAAGGACTTTACCAAAAATCTCAGAGCCTGCGTTATCTGCCTTATAGATAACCATCGGCTTCTTTTCTTCCAAATCTCGAATCCTGTCCATCTGCCAGATGTTTAGTCCAGCAGAGACGAGGATACATACTGTGATGAATCGTTTCAATCTGTTACCTCCTCAAATTTCATAAACGTCAACCAATGCGTAGTACCTCTTTGTTGCCCAAACAATGGTTTAAAAGGTACAGATTTAAGAACTTCTTTAACGTTGATTTGACAATCAGACCATTTAAAAACTAGAGTGCCTCCAATTTTTAGAACTCTCATGCATTCTTCAAACCCCTTGGCTAAATCTTCCGACCAGGTAACTTTATCCAGCTGACCATACTGAGCTTTTCATGATTGAGTTTTACCTGCCCATTTTAAATGAGGTGGGTCAAAAACAACCAAATTAAAAGCATTGTTTTCAAATGGCATGTCACGAAAATCTCCGACAACGTCAGGGTTTACGTTTACCTTTTTCCCATGTATTTCAAATTTTTCTTGTCTGATGTCCATGAAAGTTGTATGACTCTCATTTTTATCAAACCAAAACATACGACTGCCACAACAAGCGTCTAGTATTCGTATATCTCCCATCACTCCACCTCCTTGCTCTTAATTTCTCCAGTAAGTCTATTTTCTAAAATGTGACTTGTATAGCAAATATCGCTTTTATATGTATAGTGATTAACAGTTTCTTCAACCCATTGATTTTTAGTGTACGGGTATCTATTTGGTCGTTTCATATTACCACCTCACATATAAATATTTTGTGTCAATATCTTGTTCTAAAATACAGTCCCTTAACGATCTCAAAACTTCTAATGCATCACTGACTGTTCCCCATTTATTTTCAGGTTCATACTGTACATATTTTTAGGGTGTCGTTCTAATTCAGAGATACCGCGTTGTATGTTATCTAAAACATCAGCAATGTTGTACGTAGTGCCTTGATCAAAATCCCAATCCATAGCAATTCTAAACATCTTCCCGAGATTGTAGGTCGGAGAACTATATCTAGGTTCAGCAATACAAATATAATCTCCATCTCTATTTTTGCTAAGATTTCCAAATCATAACTCATTACTCCATCTCCTCCATCTTTACTTTATACATTCGCTCCCCTCGATACTTGCTCTCAAGCTGAGCCTTGCACTTGGCAGCATCGCCCACTTTCTTAAAGAAGTGAGTTTCGTCTACCATGTTGTCAAAATATAGTGTTACTGTGTATGACATTTTTACCTCTTAACTTACCTTGTGACTTTCCAGTTCTCCGAATTCCTGACCATAATTGACAAAATAAGAACCAATCAGAATCGCATCCGCCTCGTCGTCTTTGACGTTTAGATTGAATTCATCGGATACCTTAGCAACTGTCTGCAGCTTCATTGATTTTTTTGCTTCGATCTTTATAGCTGAATTTCCAGTATTTGCGCCAGGTTGACACGTTCACGAAGTATACATTGTCAGCAATCAGTCGTCCAAGGATAATACCTGTCACAATTCCGATGCTAATCATAGATTGCTGGTTAGGACCCATGACTGAGTTCTTCTCGACCACAATCGATTCAAAATGACAATCGTACTTCTGGAGCGCTCTCGATTGAATCGCTCGTAGTTCGCTAGCCATGAAGCGCCCACGTTCAAAGAATGACTTGCTCTTATGTTTTTAAGACACCACTCTGGACAAGGTCAGAGCCGTGAAATACAGCCCATCCTGTCGCAGTAGTTGAAATGTCTAACGATAATGTCAGAGATTTCATTGCAGTTCTCCTCTTAATCCACAAAGGTCAAAGAGATTTCGCTTGTTGTTCTCGATGAACTCAAAGAACTTCTGAAGTTCGGCTAGGTGCCGTTTTTCTCTCTTGACTCCTAAGCTAGAATGGTATTCTGTTGGCGTCTTCGGTGTCGCCTTAATATCTAGCCAATAAAAGTGGTTCAAAGATGTCCCCGCTCTCATCGAGCGACGGTTCAGCATCCTGATTCTTAAATTGCATCTGCATATCATATTCAATTTTGTTTGTAATCGTGATAGTCTTATCCACGATTTCGAGTGTGATAGTTGTTACTGGTATGTCGATTTTGTTTTGCATTTGTTTTTCTCCTGTTAAAAAAGTGTGGTTTGCAAAGGATACACATCTTCAAATGGTACCTCAAGTCTTAGACAGTCTCGTTTAATATCCATTGTAGAGATGACGTATTTGACGCCGTTGTTTTTCTTGTCATAGTGTGGAAAAGTGTATCCGTCATTTTCAATTTTGGTCTTGATGTCCGTTTTAGTTTCAGGTTCCCATTCTACCCAATCCGCCCACTCCATTCTGGTCCTCCCATTTCACAACCCCTGAAATAATACAACTCTTATTCACTCGACTTGCAAGGGTTTCAGCATTATAAATGCCATGCGTTGTTTCGATAAGTCCTCCGTAAACATTTTTGATTTGAACTATATTGTGAAAATCCCCGTTTTTAAGGACTTTCACAAAATCGCCTGGCTTAATATCTGATTTTTCCATGTTTAGCCTCCGATAGTGTTTTTTAAAACGGTAAACCGTCATCTGGGAGGTCAAATGGGTTAGGGTCAGCAAATGGTGAGCTATTTCCATTTTGGAAACTGTTGCCTTGCCCTTGAGACCTCTGACTGTTGCGACTCTCTAGCAGAGCTATACTCTCAGCTACTACTTCGGTCACATATCGACGCTGACCGTCTTTCTCGTAAGACCTGACTTGTATGCGTCCAATGATCCCAATAAGTGAGCCTTTGCTACAATACTGAGCAATAATGTCAGCTGTGCCACGCCATGCTTGAAAATTGATAAAATCAGCCTCACGGTCTCCGTTTTCATTCTTAAAATTGCGATTAACTGCAAGGGTTCCCTGTAGGCTAGATACATTATTAGGCGTTTTTCGTAGATCAGGAGGCGCTACAAGCCTCCCAACCAGTGTGACGTTGTTAATCATCTGACTTTTTCCTCTCTAGTGCTACGCTCTCCCAAGAGATAGCCTAAAAACACCCATAGGATAGCCATTCCAACCTCTTTTAGTAATTCAATCATTTCAATTCCTCCAAATCATCATCACCCAGAAAAACTAGGTCATCAAAACCAACAATATCTAAGGCGTATCTTGCCTCTGGGGGGCTATAATCATTGATACTAACAATAACTCCCTCAAAAACCTCGTCAGTAAGGCGCGATTTTTGCAAGCACCTTGTCTCTCACCTTAAATTTACTCATCATTTCCTCCAATCTCCTTGAGCCATTCCTCAAGGTCTTCTTGATTATTCTCCAATCAAGTCCTTCAGACTGACAACTGGTCCTAGTCTCTTAAGGCTTCTACAGTAGTCACAATGCCCGCATTCTTTAGGTGCTTGTTGCCCTTGGATAACATCCCAAACTTCTACAATTTCAGACTTGATTTTATCTAAACCTTCTTCAAGCCATTCATCGTCAATTTTTAAAATGTCACGATCTGGCACGTTTTCCTTACTGACCGCTACAATGTATGGTCTAAAATCCTTACCTGTCATTTGTTTCAGCAATTCACGATATAGACCAAGTTGTCCATGATAACCAAATCCAAGGATATTATTAACTGCTGCAGGAACTTTCTTTTTAAGTTCTGCGCTCCATTCTTCAGCGTAGATGGACTTCATGGTTTTCAAATCCACGAAATAGCCACGGCTTAGATTCACACTGTCCAGCTTCCCTTTTACTGGTACGCCCTCAATTTCGCCATAGACGATCAACTCTTTTTGGACTTCGTCTGACGGATAACCATGATACAAATGATTAAACCCATCGTCGTCCTTTAAACTTGCAATCATCTTGTCGCCAATCACAAAATCAGATTTTAGATTTCCCTTGTTCTTGCCTGTCTTAGCAAGTAACTTGTCGCCATTTTCATCCATGAATTGCTGATGTGCTTCTGGACTTTCAAAGTAGCTATGGACATAGTTACCGAGGAGAAGAGGGGTTTCGTCTCTCTCCTCAGCCCATTGCCCACTGTCCAAAGCAAAGGCCTTGGCCTGGCATTGCTGATACCGTTTAAAACGTGAGTTGGTCAACCAGTTTTTTGTCCCTAGTAGTAGTTCTCTTGTGTTAGTTCTTCCATAGCCTACTCCTTAATATTGGTCGTGTTTCCCTCAAAGAAACTAATCTCTTCCAAAACTTCACCCGTTTCTTCGTCAAAATCTGGAATTTCATCTGCTGGGTATTCGGTAGAGGCTAACTCGTCAGGATTTGCCGTTTTTCCAGCCGTTTTCGGGGGTGTTTTGGTGTCTGCGGTAAATTCTCCCTCTACTACGTTGTCGCCCTCTGTGGGCTTGCTAGGAGTTCCTAGGATACCGTCCAATGTTTCAGCGACTGGTTCTTGAGTGACGTCTTTGATTTCATTCTTGTTTGAGATTGTACTGTCTGCATTATCTGCAGCGATTGCTTCCTGCAATTCGGTAGAAAGAGGGGCATAGGTTGAAAGCATGTGCTTCAAGACTGTTTTTCTAGCCATGGCATCAAAGTCAGACTGCCATGGGCTATATTTACTAGAGAATGACTGACTGTACTTCTTACCATGCGCTTGAACTCGTTCTTTGGTCCAAAATACAGTTTTTTCAAAACCATTTGCAAGGCGCATGAATGCAAAGTATCCGACAACCTTTTCTTTTTCTTTTGGAATAGCAGACATATCCACTTCAAGATCTTCAGTAAGAGGGTTAAACCCTTTATATTGGCTTTCGTAGATTTCCCCTGCGTTCAATCGTGTCACTTGTCCGCTACGTTGTGCAAGTTGAATCAGACCTTTATAACCAATCCGAAACTGCGCTTGATTTTTATAAGGCACGATATAAGCATATCCAAGGCTAGGTTCGATTGGCAGATTTAATACTGCGGCCTTCATAGCGGCGGTCATGATGCTTTCATTTGTAGCTTTGGCCAGTAAGTTATTATTCGTCACAACGCTCAGCAAGCTAGCTACGAACTGTTGTCCGTTTCCGTTTACCACCTCTGAGAATTTCTGCTTTACTGCTGGTGAGTTAAAAAATTGTTTGTGTGTTAGTTCATTTTGCCATTTTGTTTTTCTCCTTATGTATTCATGTTAATTCTGCGTCTAGACTTACTGTTTAAGGCATCTAATTCATTATTGTAGTCTTGAATAAGTTGCAAATTCCCGTCAATAAAACGTTCCACAACTTGACCTAGAAGCTCTTGCGTTGTTACACCTCTTAGCTTAGCAAGAAGTCCGATATATTCTTTTTGTTTTTCAGAGACCTCTGCTCTTATAAATGACTTCCCTTTGTTAGTTATCTGTGTCATTTTCTTCTTCCTTTCGTCTTCTTCAAATTCCAATTTTCACGCTTCAAGCGCCTGTTTTCTTCATTTAATCTCAAAATAACGTCCTGTTGTTCGTTGATGATTCGCCCCATCTCTCGGCCAAGATGAATATATTCAGCTCGCCAGTTGTCGATTTCTTCGTGTAGCTCCTGAATCATACTTCATCACCCACATATCGATACTGTCCACATCCAACATAGATGTACTGGCTAGAGTCAAGCTCCTCTTGCTCCTCAGGCGGTTGCATCATATCTCTGTCATAATCAAACATGAGCATACACCTTTCCAAGTTCCAGAACTCGCTTCACATATCCAGCCTTGGATGTTAGTCCAAGATCTAGTAATTCGTTTTTTTCTTCATGGTTGGCCAGAAGGCATACACGGTTTTCAAGTTCAATTCTGTTCATCTTCCTGCTCCACCTCTTCAGCTTTCACTTTGATTTCTAGTCTTGTCATTGCTTCATCTACTGACTTGCCGTCTAGGATATCCTTGAGCATGTGGCTTACATCGTGCATTGTTTGAGCCTTTGCCTTACTTCTTTCAGTCTCTGGCATCAAGCCTATATCTTGTAGAGCTAGAAACGCAAGGCTGAAAGCGTGTAATTCTTTCTGAAGTTGTTTGATCTTTTTAATTGTACGAATTGCTTTAAACATATTGTTCTCCTTTTTCGATTTGTTCTTTCTCTTTGTAGATTGCTTCAATTTTTTTCTAAATCAGCAATCCGCTGATTTGCTTGTTGTAATTTTTTTCTTGCGTTTCAATTAACGCTCTGGTTTTAAAGTCTAATGCAACGATTCTCCAGTCAGTGTTAATTTCTTTTGGACAACCAGCTTTTTGATTTTTTTGTTAAAAAGTTCATCCGACTGACCTCATTTTTCTTGCTTTTTCATTTCTTTTCTCCCATGCTTGAGTCCCACGATATTGCAGATATTCGTCAAAGCCTTTAATAGTTACAAGCTGGCCACAATCTCTAAGATGTTTTTGCTGACTAGGGAGTTTTTTCATTTCTCTTCTTCGCTCTCCCGCTTGTCGTTTTGAACATCCAAAGATGCGCTTTAATTCTTCATCATTAGCAGAGACTTTTTCAATAATCACATCTTTAATTCTTACAATTTCAACTGCTTCCATTTTTGCCCCTTTCGTGGTATAATTTCCTTGAATATTTTTTTAGTATGCGCCTGATTGCCGTCAGGTGCTTTTTGCTATCCCCTTTTCTGCTATAATAAAAGCAGAAAGGAGCTGATGTCATGACTGATTATCAATTAGAAGCTTCTCTAATCGTCCTTGGCAAAGAGTACGAAAGAGCCAAGAAAGACGGAAAAGAAAGCTTCAGTATACATGTATCATTTTTTTGATGGCTTAGATACTAATTACCATCTTCAAGAGTTTGCCAGACAATATCCCGTAAGGATTGTCCGTTCGAAGCCTTTCCAAATAACTTTTCTAATAAAGTAATATCATTTAGAGGGAAGGGATTGGTTTCAACTCTATCGTTAAACGTTAAAACAACTTCACAGCTCTCTAGAAAATGATTCGTAAATTCCACTCGCTCTACTCCGTCCAAAAACATTCCATCGACGAATACAGCAGGGTGGTTTTTTCTTGCTGTCAATAGCACATCGTGTTCTGTTGTATTTATTGCAATCGTTTTTGTCATACCTTCGTCTCACTTTCCATCGCCCTGAGTTCTATCTCATGGCTGACTTGTTTCAATAGCTTTTCACACGCTATCTTAGCTTCTCTGTACGTTTTAGATTCGCTGATGAAGTAATCAGCAAGTTCAATGACTTTATCTTCCAATTCAATCTCCTAAAGTGTTTCATCAAGCGGGTGAAACTCTTTTGTTTGCTCCAAATAAACTCCATCTGCTGAAATGATAATCTTTGAATGAAAATCATTATTTTTAAGCAACTTAGAATATAACAGCAAATCTTCTAAAAATACCTTCTGCTGCTCATCGTCTTTATAATTTGATGTTTCTTCAGATTGTAAACTCTGAATTTTCAGCAATCACTATCGCATCAATTTCCATGACATCTGGAATTGCTGTGATAGTGATTTTTGGTTTCTTATCCGCAGGCATTTCTAGCTTAAAATCAGTTACCCTCGGCCAAGCTCCCATTCATTGATTTTTATTGAGTAGCCTGACGAATGTAGGTGTTGACCCTCAGTAGGTTCCTGTTTGGGTTTAATGCTTAGTTTTAATTGCTTCATGTTTGCTCCTTTCCATTTTTGCAAAATTCTTTAGTGGGCCATTCAAAATGCCATACGTTTGTCTATTTTTAGATCAAATATTGGGTGTTGCGATTGGAAAGTTCGAAAAACCGATTGAAGAATAGCATCTTTGTCTATCGTAAAGTCTATCGATTGACCGATAGGCTTTTTTATTTTTCCACCATACGGAAATCGTCTTGGTCTCATTTCTTCCCCTCCTAACTCGTATAAATTCCGCCATATTCGGCATAGTATCGTAGTTCATTCATCTTTCTTGTAAACTGTTGGTTACTTGTAAGCAGTAACCGATCTTTTAGCAAGCTAGATAGTTCGTAGTGACTAGCTTCAAACTGTTCAATAGACTGCTTGCGTTCCTCAGTAGTCACTTGCTGACAAGGAGCGTCTCGAAGCTGTGTCTTTGCTGAATTTAAAGGCATTCGTCTTCATGTTTCCTTTCGTTATTCTGTCAACGAGACTTTGCTCGTAAAGTTCTTTGAAGTGCTTGCCCTCAAAATTAGTTGTAATAATTGTATTCGTCCTGTTCTCAAGAATTTGATACAGGACTTTTTGCATCCAGTTATTGCCTTGCCTGATTTCGTTTCCAACACTTGACTCTTTGCCAAGGTCGTCCAAAATCAAGAAATCAACACTCTGCAGAAACTTCACGACTGAGCGCTGTTCCCATTTGAGTCCTTGTACTGAAAAGCCTCTTGCATGCGAGAGAATAGCTCCATGGATGGCATATAGATGACCGATTTCCGAACTTGGAGCATTTGAAAGCTCTCGTTTAAGGTCTTAGCTATTCCAACTGCCAGATGGCTCTTGCCAACTCCAGGCGGTCCAGAAATAATCGTATTCCCTTCGTAGCGCTCTTTCACATAGTCAGCCGTGACTCGCTTAGCGAAATTGACTGCTGCTGCATCCTGGTCTGTATGGATTTCAAAATTCCCAACAGTCGCATTTTTCAAATCATTCGGGATGATGCTCTCTTTCATAAATAAAGAGTATGACCTTGTATCTCTGATTTGAGCTTCAGCAATAGCTAACTGCTCGCTTGCATTCTGATTGATAGTCTCTTGAACACATTCAGGACAATAGGTCAGCGTGTTACGAGTGCAAGGGTTGACTGACTGCCACATATACACCCCTTCATGTTTGGGGCATTGTTGCTTCAACGTCTCAACCTGCAAGGCTCTTTCTTGCAATTCTTTGCTTGATACTACTTGCATGCGCACCCCCTAGAACCCGAGTCGTGGGTCAAATCCATCATCGGATAATCTCAAGCGACCGTTCGACTTACTGTTTGACCGAGTAGGCTTCTGCCTATTTCTACCAGTTCAACAGTCGTTAAACCTTTCTGTTTCCAGTCTCTCAAGATGCTACTAAGATACTTGAAGTAAGGCTTACCGTTTCCCACACATTCCTTGATTGCTAACTTGATAACTTCTTTGCTATGGTCTTCTAAGAATGCCTTCAAGTCCTCGATTTCAAACGGTGTTGGGTATCGTCCGAACTCTGAAAATATCCAATCGTGAACAATTCCCAAGTCGTTTTCTGCGGGTGCGTCCTCTATACTATATAGATTGTTAGCACCAGCACCATCTGGTTCACTCAGTCTTGATAAATTAGTCTTGATATTATCAGTCTTGATTGTGTGTACTTTTGACACTTCTTGACGTGTACTTTCTACACTTCCAATGTGTACTTTTGACACTTCTTGACGTGTACTTTCTACACTTCCAGAAATATATAGACGATTAGGTTTGTTCACTCCTTGTCGAATCTCTCTAAGCAGTCCAATATCATGCAATTCTTTCTTCGCTTGAATAATAGGTTTGTTACTGCAATTAAGTTTTTCCATGAGTTGCTCGTTTGTGTAGTACACAAACACATCTCCCTTTTCGTCAAACCATTTATTTTGAATCGACAATGTGCGCCTATCAAAGAGAAACATATATATCTGCTTAGCTTTATCACTCAGCGCATTGTACGGCGGTTCATAAAGCCATTGTGGCATCTGATAAAAAGCATTGTTTTTCACTTCGCTTATTTTCAATCATTCTTTCCCCTTTCTATTCTCTTCTTTGCGGTTAAACCGCAATATCAGGTAAAAAAATAATATCATCTACTGATACCTCGAAAATACTAGCGATTTGATAAGCTTGCGTTACAGTCGGCTCTGTTTTACCTCGCTCCCAATTTCCCCAAGTATCAGCAGAGACATCAAGGGCCTTAGCTGCATCCACTTGTCGCCAGTTCTTTAGCGTTCGCAATGTTTTAAGAGTCATTTTTGGCATTTTACTGTCCTTTCTATCGTTTTTTATAATTGACTGACTCAACTATGACTATATTATAATGCGGTTAAACCGCAATGTCAAGCATTTTTTGCGTTTTTTACGTATTTTTTTATTTTTTTCTTTACTTTTTTGCGTTTTTGCCGTAATATATACTATATAAAGGAGTGATACAAATGAGCAATAATAAAAGTAAAGAAATTTTTTCTGCGAACTTGGAAAATTTGATGAGTAGCAGAGGGATTGATAGAAATAAGCTCTGTTCTGATCTCGGATTGAAGTACACTACTGTAAGAGATTGGTTAAAAGGAATAACTTATCCTCGGATAGGAAAGATCGAATTACTTGCGGACTATTTTGGAGTTAATAAATCAGACTTGATAGAGGATAAAGCTCAGGAAGTAAAAGAGCTAAAAATCCCGACATCCCCGTTGGTTCATAAAATCACTGAAAAAGTTGTCAAGCTATCAACCCCAAGAAAACAAAAGGTTCTTAATTACGCTAACGAACAATTGAAAGAGCAAAATAATAAAGTAATCACAATTGAGGAAAAGCTTTTTGAATACCGTGTTTTTGAAAAATTGGCGGCTGGTAATGGTTATTCTTATTTTAACGATGGAAACTATGATACTGTTTTTTATAATAAAGATTTAGATCATGATTTTGCCTCTTGGGTTTTTGGTGATTCTATGGAACCTAAGTTCCAAAACGGAGAGGTTGTACTCATAAAAGAGACTGGTTTTGATTATGACGGAGCGTTTTATGCCATAGATTGGGATGGCCAAACGTACATCAAAAAAGTTTATCGTGAACCTGATGGATTGCGTTTAGTATCACTTAATCCAAAATATAAAGATAGGTTTGCACCTTACGAGGAAGATCCTCGAATTATTGGAAAAATTGTTGGTAGTTTTATGCCTGCCGAGAACTGATAAAAACAAATTGATATTTTAAGGAAGGATGACGCATGAGCTTTTTGACAAATTTACTCAATTCTTTTAACAAACCTGTGAAAAGCCCAGTGATAGATAATACAAAAGAGAATGATAACTCATTACAATTGGGAGATATTATCCTCTTATACTGGATAGAAAACAGTCTCCACGACGATTTTCCGGCCTATTTTTGAATATGATTATCATATCAATCCACAACTGCATCGAAACAAGCTGATTAACATGGGGATGTTAGAGTTTCAAAAATCACAAAAAAGCTTATTTAAGCTAAAAGTTATAGAATTAAAAGAAATCTTAAAAAACGAATCACTGCCAACGAGCGGTAAAAAAGATAAACTTGTCCAGAGAATTATGGATAACTTTGATATTCTAGAAACTAGAATACCACAAGCCCTCTGTCTAACAGAATTAGGCGAACAATTATTGCTAGAAAATCAAAAATCTGATAAAAAGCGCATCAGGACCAATATATTTCTACTGTAGAGTATAAAGATTATTCAATGAGATTCCCTGAAGATTCATACGATAACATTAAAATTAAAAATCTTGAATGACCATATAGTAAAGAAACATACGTGATCAACATTTTGGACTAGTAAGAGTCGACAACCATGCATTAGGAGATTTATATCAAAAACAAAAAAAGAATATAAAATAGCTTTTAAAAATATTTTATTAAAACAATGCTATTTGATTGTTCCGGCCTCAAAAACAGCTACGAATATCTGCCAAATCCCATCTATACGGAGCCAATGTTGAATAGCTTTATAATTACAGAGCTTCGGAATATTTCAGACAAGTGCGATTTAGACGACTATAATAACGCATTTGAAATTGCAAAAGAAAGAAATAAAATCGCTGAGGAAGAAAAATTTTTCTTACAGAAAAAGATTTTGATTTTTATAAAAGCACAATCTTTTAGTTGAAGATCTTGATATTATCGAGACTTATCTTCAAAAAAATACAGTAAATTCACTTATGACTACTACAACTAAAAAGCCCCACGCTCTCAAAACTTTGGCGAGTCTGAGCGTGAGGCAATCAGGATAGTAAAAGGCATTAAAAAGCCCTCTTTACTATACCCATTTTATCAAGAAATGAGGTAA
>BNJS01000943.1_pt1 | contig 133689 bp, 240 predicted proteins | sample 8540461 | NCBI WGS metagenome assembly BNJS01 (sample SAMD00202454, study PRJDB9452) | human saliva metagenome | isolation source: human saliva | place: Japan
GCACTGGATTTTTGAGTCCAGCGCGTCTGCCAATTCCGCCACGCCGGCATATAAAGGCGGTAAACGGATTTGAACCGATGATAAAGGTTTTGCAGACCTCTGCCTTACCACTTGGCTATACCGCCATTTCTATACTGGGGTAGCTGGATTCGAACCAACGAACGACGGAGTCAAAGTCCGTTGCCTTACCGCTTGGCTATACCCCAAGAAAAAGGGCGATCGAGGGAATCGAACCCCCGAATGTCGAGTGCCACAAACCGATGCGTTAAACCACTTCGCCACGATCGCCATAATATGATAACAGGGGTAGCAGGAATCGAACCCACACTAACGGTTTTGGAGACCGCTGTTCTACCTTTTTAAACTATACCCCTAAATAGTTAAACTATTTAATGAATGGAGGGGGCAGATTCGAACTGCCGAACCCTAAGGAGCGATTTACAGTCCGCCGCGTTTAGCCACTTCGCTACCCCTCCAGATGGCTCGGGACAGAATCGAACTGCCGACACTTTTGAGCTTCAATCAAATGCTCTACCAACTGAGCTACCGAGCCTGGAAAAAGCGGTCCCTGACGGGAATCGAACCCGCGATCTCCTGCGTGACAGGCAGGCATGTTAACCCCTACACCACGGAACCCTAATTATTAAAATTGCGGAGGTAGGACTCGAACCTACGACCTTCGGGTTATGAGCCCGACGAGCTGCCAACTGCTCCACCCCGCGATAATATCATTAAGGAGGATAAGGGATTCGAACCCTTGCACGCTTTTACACGCCTGACGGTTTTCAAGACCGTTCCCTTCAGCCGGACTTGGGTAATCCTCCGTAAAAAAATAATGACCCGTACGGGACTCGAACCCGTGTTACCGCCGTGAAAGGGCGGTGTCTTTAACCGCTTGACCAACGGGCCATACTATAAATCTTACAAAAATATGGAGAGTAGGGATTCGAACCCTTGAGACAGGATAACTGCCTACACGATTTCCAATCGTGCTCCTTCGGCCAGCTCGGACAACTCTCCGAGTATCCAGTATATTTTGTAAACTCCGCAAGTAGGACTCGAACCTACGACATCATGATTAACAGTCATGCGCTACTACCAACTGAGCTATTGCGGAATATTGAAAAGCGTGGCAACGTCCTACCCTCACAGGGGGAAACCCCCAACTACTATCGGCGCTAAGAAGCTTAACTTCTGTGTTCGAGATGGGAACAGGTGTATCCTTCTTGCCATCGTCACCACACTTCTCTCTTGAAAAAGCTCTCGCTCTCTCAAAACTGAATCTATATCCAAACTCTCCTCATTTACCTTCAACCTTGGTTAAGTCCTCGACCGATTAGTACTAGTCCGCTCCATGCCTCACGGCACTTCCACTCCTAGCCCTATCTACCCTGATCGTCTCTCAGGGTCTTACTCACTTAAAATGATGGGAAATCTCATCTCGAGGGGGCTTCACGCTTAGATGCTTTTCAGCGTTTATCCCGTCCACACATAGCTACCCAGCGATGCTCTTGGCAGAACAACTGGTACACCAGCGGTGTGTCCATCCCGGTCCTCTCGTACTAAGGACAGCTCCTCTCAAATTTCCAACGCCCGCGACGGATAGGGACCGAACTGTCTCACGACGTTCTGAACCCAGCTCGCGTACCGCTTTAATGGGCGAACAGCCCAACCCTTGGGACCGACTTCAGCCCCAGGATGCGATGAGCCGACATCGAGGTGCCAAACCTCCCCGTCGATGTGAACTCTTGGGGAGATAAGCCTGTTATCCCCAGGGTAGCTTTTTATCCGTTGAGCGATGGCCCTTCCATTCGGTACCACCGGATCACTAAGCCCGACTTTCGTCCCTGCTCGACTTGTTGGTCTCGCAGTCAAGCTCCCTTCTGCCTTTACACTCTTCGAATGATTTCCAACCATTCTGAGGGAACCTTTGGGCGCCTCCGTTACATTTTAGGAGGCGACCGCCCCAGTCAAACTGCCCGTCTGACACTGTCTCCCACCTTGCTTCTAGGTGCGGGTTAGAGGGTTCATGTAACAAGGGTAGTATCCCACCATTGCCTCCTTGGAAACTGGCGTTCCCATCTCTTCGGCTCCTACCTATCCTGTACATGTCACACAAACACTCAATATCAAACCACAGTAAAAGCTCCATGGGGTCTTTCCGTCCTGTCGCGGGTAACCTGCATCTTCACAGGTACTATAATTTCACCGAGTCTCTCGTTGAGACAGTGCCCAGATCGTTACGCCTTTTCGTGCGGGTCGGAACTTACCCGACAAGGAATTTCGCTACCTTAGGACCGTTATAGTTACGGCCGCCGTTTACTGGGGCTTCAATTCAAAGCTTCGCCCCTAATGGACTAACCTCTCCTCTTAACCTTCCAGCACCGGGCAGGCGTCAGCCCCTATACGTCATCTTTTCGATTTTGCAGAGACCTGTGTTTTTGATAAACAGTCGCCTGGGCTTATTCACTGCGGCTGGTATTGCTACCAGCACCCCTTCTCCCGAAGTTACGGGGGTCATTTTGCCGAGTTCCTTAACGAGAGTCTCGCTCGCTCACCTTAGTGTTCTCCACTCAACCACCTGTGTCGGTTTGCGGTACGGGTTCTGTCAATCTCACTAGAAGCTTTTTCTCGGCAGTGTGACGTCAGTTGCTTCGCTACTATATTTTCGCTCCCCATCACAGCTCACCCCGTGCGTGACAAGCATTTCACTCATCAGCGGACTCGCTGCTTGGACGTACATTTCCAGTCGTACGCTCAACTTAGCCTCCTGCGTCCCTCCATTGCTCAAACAATTAACAGAAGTACAGGAATATCAACCTGTTATCCATCGACTACGCCTTCGGCCTCGCCTTAGGTCCCGACTAACCCTGGGAGGACGAGCCTTCCCCAGGAAACCTTAGTCATTCGGTGGACGGGATTCTCACCCGTCTTCGCTACTCATACCGGCATTCTCACTTCTAAGCGCTCCACATGTCCTTACGATCATGCTTCTTCGCCCTTAGAACGCTCTCCTACCACTCAGTTATACAACTGAATCCACAGCTTCGGTAATCTGTTTAGCCCCGTTACATTTTTCGGCGCAGGGTCACTCGACTAGTGAGCTATTACGCACTCTTTGAATGATGGCTGCTTCTAAGCCAACATCCTAGTTGTCTGTGCAACCCCACATCCTTTTCCACTTAACAGATATTTTGGGACCTTAGCTGGTGGTCTGGGCTGTTTCCCTTTCGACTACGGATCTTATCACTCGCAGTCTGACTCCCGGACATAAATACATGGCATTCGGAGTTTATCTGAATTCGGTAACCCTGAGATGGGCCCCTAGTCCAAACAGTGCTCTACCTCCACGATTCTTCATTCCGAGGCTAGCCCTCAAAAGCTATTTCGGAGAGAACCAGCTATCTCCAAGTTCGATTGAATTTCTCCGCTACCCACACCTCATCCAAGCACTTTTCAACGTGCCCTGGTTCGGTCCTCCAGTGCGTTTTACCGCACCTTCAACCTGGACATGGGTAGATCACTTGGTTTCGGGTCTACGTCAACATACTCAACTCGCCCTATTCAGACTCGCTTTCGCTACGGCTCCGACTCTTCATCTTAACCTCGCATGTTAACGTAACTCGCCGGTTCATTCTACAAAAAGGCACGCCATCACCCATTAACGGGCTCTGACTACTTGTAAGCACACGGTTTCAGGTACTCTTTCACCCCTCCCGGGGTTCTTTTTCACCTTTCCCTCACGGTACTGGTTCACTATCGGTCACTAGGGTAGTATTTAGCCTTGCCAGATGGTCCTGGCGGATTCCGACGGGATTCCCTCGTGTCCCGCCGTACTCAGGTGCTCTCTTGTGCCAACTTTTCCGTTTTTGCATACTGGACTGTCACCGTCTTTGGTCCTGCTTTTCCAACAGGGTTCTGCTACAGATTGTCATACACGTTCTTGAAAGTCCTACAACCCCCAGTGTGCATGCACACTGGTTTGGGCTCTTCCCGTTTCGCTCGCCGCCACTCAGGAATCGATTTTTCTTTTCTCTTCCTGCGGGTAATGAGATGTTTCAGTTCCCCGCGTCTACCTCGCCATAAGCCTGCGCTTATGCGTAACACCCCATCACGGGTGTTGGGTTCCCCATTCGGAAATCTCTGGATCTTAGCTTACTTACAGCTCCCCAAAGCATATCGGTGTTCGTTCCGTCCTTCTTCGGCTCCTAGTGCCAAGGCATTCACCGTGCGCCCTTATTCACTTAACCATTATGGTCGCGTTGCTTCTTGTTAAAAACTCTTTTTCGTTAGATTTCTCTAACTCTCGGTAAATTTTTGGTTTAAATTTGTGATATAGTATTCAGTTTTCAAAGGTCGAGTTTCTATCCTTTCGGATAGTATGGAGACTAGCGGGATCGAACCGCTGACCTCCTGCGTGCAAAGCAGGCGCTCTCCCAGCTGAGCTAAGCCCCCATTAAATTCGAAACTTATGGGCCTAAATGGACTCGAACCATCGACCTCACGCTTATCAGGCGTGCGCTCTAACCAGCTGAGCTATAGGCCCGTTCGGATTTAGACTTATTGTTTTTGAGAGTTAACCTCTCAAAACTAAACAAAGATTTCAACCGGTAGGGTTCCGTATTCTTCTAACGCCTTAACATTAGAAGTGTTCCTTAGAAAGGAGGTGATCCAGCCGCACCTTCCGATACGGCTACCTTGTTACGACTTCACCCCAATCATCTATCCCACCTTAGGCGGCTGGCTCCAAAAGGTTACCTCACCGACTTTGGGTGTTACAAACTCTCGTGGTGTGACGGGCGGTGTGTACAAGACCCGGGAACGTATTCACCGCGGCGTGCTGATCCGCGATTACTAGCGATTCCGGCTTCATGTAGGCGAGTTGCAGCCTACAATCCGAACTGAGAATGGCTTTTAAGAGATTCGCTTACCCTCGCGAGTTCGCTGCTCGTTGTACCATCCATTGTAGCACGTGTGTAGCCCAAGTCATAAGGGGCATGATGATTTGACGTCATCCCCACCTTCCTCCGGTTTGTCACCGGCAGTCTCACTAGAGTGCCCAACTGAATGCTGGCAACTAGTAATAAGGGTTGCGCTCGTTGCGGGACTTAACCCAACATCTCACGACACGAGCTGACGACAACCATGCACCACCTGTCACTTTGTCCCCGAAGGGAAAGCTCTATCTCTAGAGTGGTCAAAGGATGTCAAGACTTTGGTAAGGTTCTTCGCGTTGCTTCGAATTAAACCACATGCTCCACCGCTTGTGCGGGTCCCCGTCAATTCCTTTGAGTTTCAACCTTGCGGTCGTACTCCCCAGGCGGAGTGCTTAATGCGTTAACTGCAGCACTGAAGGGCGGAAACCCTCCAACACTTAGCACTCATCGTTTACGGCGTGGACTACCAGGGTATCTAATCCTGTTTGCTACCCACGCTTTTCGAGCCTCAGCGTCAGTTACAGACCCGAGAGTCGCCTTCGCCACTGGTGTTCCTCCATATATCTACGCATTTCACCGCTACACATGGAATTCCACTCCTCTTCTGCACTCAAGTCAACCAGTTTCCAATGACCCTCCCCGGTTGAGCCGGGGGCTTTCACATCAGACTTAATTGACCGCCTGCGCTCGCTTTACGCCCAATAAATCCGGACAACGCTTGCCACCTACGTATTACCGCGGCTGCTGGCACGTAGTTAGCCGTGGCTTTCTGGTTGAGATACCGTCACACGCATAACAGTTACTCTATGCGCTGTTCTTCTCTAACAACAGAGTTTTACGATCCGAAAACCTTCTTCACTCACGCGGCGTTGCTCCGTCAGACTTGCGTCCATTGCGGAAGATTCCCTACTGCTGCCTCCCGTAGGAGTTTGGGCCGTGTCTCAGTCCCAATGTGGCCGATCACCCTCTCAGGTCGGCTATGCATCACGGCCTTGGTGAGCCGTTACCTCACCAACTAGCTAATGCACCGCGGGTCCATCCATCAGCAGAAGCCGAAGCCTCTTTTTCCTTCTTCAGTCATGCGACTGTAGAACCTATGCGGTTTTAGCATCCGTTTCCGAATGTTATCCCCCTCTGATGGGCAGGTTACCCACGTGTTACTCACCCGTTCGCCACTAGATTGACCAGTGCAAGCACCGGTCGCTCTCGTTCGACTTGCATGTATTAGGCACGCCGCCAGCGTTCGTCCTGAGCCAGGATCAAACTCTCATGAAAATAAATTCATAAGCTTTTTGAAAGCTCATTTTAATTACTGACTTATTGTTTTTTTCTCCTTAGAGAAAAGAAATTGTTGTTTCTTCACTTTTTGTGAAGTCCCTACACATTTGGTTTGTCTTCTTTGTTTAGTTTTTCAAGGTCAACGTCGCTTTTACGCGACAACTCCTATATATTATCATAGGCGTTTTTCACTGTCAATAACTTTTTAAAATTTTATTTTAAACGCTTAAAAAGCGAACGTTCGTTAACAGTGCTTATAATTTACCATAGCTTCTTATTCTTTGCAAGTCTTTTTAGAACTTTTTTATATTTTCTAATCCAATAGAAAAGACTGTAGTTTTTGGGTTGTTCGACAAATCCTGTTGGTGAGAAATCACCGACAGGATTTTTATATGCAAAAAAGAGAAATCCAGGTTATGATTAAGTCGACGAAAACTAAAAACCAAAGGAGGATTTCTCTCATGGATTATTGTATACGAAAAATTACTAGGATTAACAGAAGAAAAATTTTATCACGGATGAAAATTGGTTAGAAACACTAACAGAAAAATCATGAAACAGTTCATAAAATTAAAGGAACTTGGACCGATTCTTGTACTTCTTGTCTGTATTGTTCTAGTGAAAATGTCATTAAACATTCTCCTATGGAACATAAAAATTAGAATTCCACACCTATTCGGTAGTAAGACCATTTTAGATTTGAAAATACAACGATTCATCTGTAAAGAGTGCCATAAAACATGGGTGGTAGAATGCCCTCTTGTTGCTAAAAACAGTAATATTTTTTATGATTTAGAGTGCCAAATTATGTTGTATTTAAAAAGAAAACTTTTCTAGAAAAACAATCGCTAAACTTCTTTTCAATTTCTGATAAGACTGTTGAAAGAGTGATGAAGAAGTTTAAAGTAAAAACAATGCAGCAGTATAACTACTTACCTAAAGTGCTTTGTTTAGATGAATTTAGAGGCGTTAAAACGCAACAAGGAAAAATGAATTTCATTTGTTTAGATGGTGAAAATCGTCAATTAATTGATATTTTTACCTGGAAGAACACTCACGAATTAATTTCATTCTTTATGAAGTTCTCTCGTAAACAACGTTTAAAAAGTGAAATATTTAGTGATAGATATGAATGCTTCTTATCAAAAATCTTATTAAAACTGTATTTCCAAACGCTGTTATCGTAGTAGATCGATTCCATATCATTCAACATATGAATCGTAATTTTAATCAACTTCGAGTTGTGATTATGAAGCAATTTTCTGCTAAATCCATACAGCAGAAGACATTAAAACGTTACTGGAAAAGTACTTTTTTAAAAACCTAGTGATGAATTAGATGAAGAAAAACTAAGGTACAATTATCACTTCAAAACTTATCTAACTCAAGCCCAATTGGCAGAAAAAAATTATTGAGTTTTGATGAAGTGTTATCAGATGCATATGATTTTATTCAAGAACTTAGAAAAAGCTTACAAGAAGAAAGATTATGAGGCATTTATGACATGCATAAAAAGAGATACCAAAACAATTACCTTATGAATTTAAGAAGAAGTTTGAAGTATTCAAACGTTTTTAAGGATGGCATTTATCAAGCATTCACGACAGGACATTCCAATGGAGCTATTGAAGGAACGAATAATTTCATTAAAGTGATTAAACGTGTGGCATATGGATATCGAAATTTTGAGAATATGAAATTAAGAATTAAGATTATCAAAGGGTGTTTCTTTTACCCCGGTCAATAGAAAATCATTATGATTTAAGAGAGGTTGTATAGAGTCGTTTTTAACTTGACAATGAGCCTCTATGGGCATGTTGAATTGGGGAAAAACGAAAAATAATATCAAATTTCACAGCCCCCAAAACCGCTAATCGCGGATAACATGCCCCTGCTCATTATAAAGTTAAAACTAGATTTCATTCATAGTTATGTTTGTGGTGGTTTCATCAATAGATTAAATATTTCAGTTTTCTCCCACCTTATTTATTAAAAATTAAAGACTTAATTTGGTGTTACATTTTGATTCACCAACAGAATTTGTCGATGAGCCAGTTTTTTTGCTACAGCCTCTTCCTTCTTATTGTACATTTCCTGATGAAACTTCTTTTCCATCACTTACTATTCTATATTTTTCCTATCGGTTGTGAATTACTTAAACTGAATGTCAAATTCAGTGTAGTATCTTCCTTAATTTCTAATGTGTTATATACATTGGAAATTTTATTTTTGCATCTTCAATATAAATGGTAATTTTATTAACTGCTTTTTGCCCATTATTTTTGAGTATTTTTTTATGATATGGAATTACAATTTGTTTTGTAACTGTATGTTCCTTTTTTACCTTTTGATAATACAATTGTAAGTGCAGTTCCTTTTTACTTCTGCCCCTTCTCGTATTGATTGTCTAATAACTGTATCTACAGTTGCCTCGTTTTCTTCTTCAGTAATGGTTAATGTTAAATTATTTGAATTTGCATATTCAATGGCTCCTGCTCTTGTATAACCTGTTAGGTTTGCCATTTTAATCGAGCTTTTCTCCTTTACTAACTACTAATGTAATTACAGGATTTTTTCCTTCTACTTTTTGATTTGGCAGCAATACTTTTGAGAAATCACTTTTCCAGATTCTACGCTATCAGAATTTTTCTTCTTGTTTTTTTCTACTGTAAATCCTAGTTTTTCAATTCATCTCTTGCAGCTTCATAATTTTTATTACGATAATCTTTCATTGTAATAGCTTCTTTTTCCTGAACTTACTTTAATCGCAATTTTTGATTTTTTTCTTTTACTGTACTACCAGCTTTTTGGATTCGTTTCAATCACTTTTGCCACTTTCAATTTCATCCGATTTTTACCTGAATGACATCTGTAACATTTAATTTTGCATCTGCTAATTTTGTTTTTAGCGACTGCTTCTGTTAAATTCGTTACATCTGGTACTTGTACTTCTTTTTGGACTAGATTGTAAAAATACAAAAACATAATTCCAATAATTGATATCAATAAAAGTAGAAACACCCACGGCCATTTCCGTTTCTTCTTAACTGATTTCTCTTCATCCATTTCTACAACTGGTATTTCTTTACTCGTTTTGAATCGGTTTAACTTTTTGAGTATTAATTGGTGTTAGTACTTTTTGTTTCTCCTGAAAAAAACTTGCTGGTACAAATTTCTTTTCATATAGTCTTGTAGAGTCTAAACAAGTTTTTCAAATCTTGAAACATTTCATAACAACTTCTATAGCGATGCATTGGATCTTTTGCAGTAGCTTTTAATACAATATTTTCAAGCTCTGTGGAACCATTGCAATCGGATTTACAATCGTTGGTAATGGTTCTTGGAAATGTTTCAGCGCAATAGAAACTGCTGGACTCCCCATCAAAAGGTACTTTTCCTGTTAATAGTTCATATAACACAATACCTAAAGCATAAATATCTGTTTGAATGGTTGCCATTCCACCTCTTGCTTGTTCAGGTGATAAGTAGTGTACTGAACCTAGCAATGTATTCGTTTGAGTTAATGAAGTATCTGATAAAGCAACTGCAATTCCAAAAATCTGTTATTTTTAACATTTCCTTCTTTATCAATTAAAAATATTTTTGCGGTTTAATATCACGGTGAATAATGCGATTTTGATGTGCAGCTGCAATCGCTGATACAATTTGCATCATAATACGAACAGCTTCAATAGGATGTAGTGCACCTTTTGTCTCACATAATCTTTTTAAATCGGTTCCTTCTACATATTCCATCACAATGTAATTCATTTCTTGTGATTGTCCAACATCATATACACCTACAATGTTTGGGTGAGTTAATTGAGTCGCTGACAAAGCTTCTCTTCTAAATCTTCTCATCGCATCATCATTTTGACGAAAATCTAATCGTAATACTTTAATGGCAACTAATCGATCTAAAATTAAATCCTTTGCAAGGTAAACCGCAGCCATTCCACCAGTTCCAATTAAAGATTGAATTTTTATAACGTCCATTTAATGTTCTACCAGCTTCTAGCATTAGGCTTCCTCCTCTCTAAGGTGAATTTTTGCAATCGCAACTGTAATATTATCACGACCACCTGACTCATTAGCTGCTTGAACAGCTTTTTCCACTTGTTGTTCCAAATCTGAATAATGATTTAGAACATTTCTTATTTCTTCTAATGACAACATATCGCTAAGTCCATCACTACATAATAATAATATATCTTCTTCTTTCACAGTCATTCTGACAAAATCAATTTCGACAGCCGAAGTTACTCCTAATGACTGCGTCACGATATTTTTATTTGGATGATGTTCTGCTTCTTCGGGAGTGATTTCTCCAGATTTCAATAATGCGTTGACTAAACTTTGATCTTCTGTTAATTGCTTTAATTGGAAGTTTCTTAAAACATAAGCTCGACTATCTCCAACATTAGCAATCATTAATTGATTCCCAATGACACATGCGGCTACTAAAGTTGTCCCCATTCCATATAAATCAGCATATTGAGTAGAACGTGAAAGAATATCATCATTAGCTTCTTCAATTTTTAATGAGCCATTGATATGCTTCTTCCATATCATCAAAATGAGTCTTTTTTCCCATGCTTGTCCAATCGCCATTAGCGCCATTGAACTCGCCACTTCTCCTGCATTATGTCCACCAATTCCATCGCAAACCATCATAAGCGGGATGTTATTTTTTGCTTTCAAAGTAGCCAGCAGCATCTTCGTTTACTTTTCTTCGTTGACCAACATCACTTTTTATAGCAAATTTCATACAATCCCTCCTTAATGTTTAAGATTTTTTCACTAATTTACAAATATAAAACCCATCACTATTAAAGTCATTTGGTAATATTGTAATATCTTCTGTATCTTTATGAATCCACTTTCCAATCGGTTCAATTTCAAATGCCGGGTTCTCTTCTAAAAATTGATTGACCAGCTCTCTATTTTCTGCCTTATTAATTGTACACGTAGAATATACTAGGCTTCCCTTTGATTTTACCATTTTTTGAAGCAGATAATAAAAATCTCAAGTTGAATTTTTTTCTAAACTCTTTAAATCTTTTTAAACTTTTTGTATATTTTATATCCGGTTTACGACGAACTAAACCTAATCCTGAACAAGGAGCATCCACAAATACTGCATCAAAACTTTCAGCCGGATAAGCTTTTTGAACATTACGCGCATCTAATACTCTCATTGAAATACAATCATCCACTTGTAACCTTTTTGGCATTTTTCTTGTATTTTTCTTTTAGTTTATGTTCATATAAATCTAAAGCATCTACACGTCCACCTTTTGATGGTTCTAAATAACTTTGCAATATGAGTCGTCTTTCCGCCGGGTGCAGCACATGTATCAAGTACTTTATTTGTTGGTTGTAACTTAGCAACTTGTGCTACTAAAGATGAGGCTTCGTCTTGAATCGTAACAATCCCCTTTTTCAAAAGCTTTTTGAGAGGAATACATTTCCCTCTTCCACAATTAAACATCTATTTGATAAGTTACTTTCTAGTTTGAACTCCTTCTTCTAATAGAAGTTGTTTTACTTGCTCTTGACTGAAATGATTTGGCTGAATACGAATACTGACACTTGGCGCTGTTAAAATAGACTCAGAAATTTGTTGTGCTTTGTTCTACTCCATACTGTTGTTTAAATAATTGGTACATCCATTTTTGGAATACTATACTGTACACTCATTCTTTCATCTGCATCTTTTTATTTCCTCAAAACTTCTTAAATCATTTCTTTTGGAAATTTCTCAGTACACCATTGACAAATTTTGCAACTCCTTGATGTCCTCGTTTTTTTCGCAATTTGTACTGCTTCAAAAAAATTGCTGCATGGTCTGGAATTTTATCTAAAAACACCATTTGGTAAATGGAAAATTCTTAGCAATTGTTTTCACCCATGGTTGAATTTTTCTTTGCTTTTTTGAATATAAAGGGGCTAAATAAAAATCAATCGTCATTTTTCGCTGAATCGTTCCATAAAACAATTCGGTTAACAGACCTTTATCTTTTTGTAGTCCATTTTTGTTGCTCAATTACCTTTTTTTCAAACTAATCGTTGAATAAGATTGATCCTGTTCCACTTGAACTAATAAGTCTACAACTGCATTTCTGACCTTATCCATGATTTACCCCTTCAAAGCAAGCCTTCTCTTCAATAACAGAAGCAAAAACCATTCATAAAGGCATCTGAACTCATTTTAGCTTTTTCCTGCAGGTTGTAATTCAACAATTTCTAATACGGTTTGATTACCACACGCTACATACAAATGATGATTTTCTTTAAATAATGTTCCTGGTTGTTCAGCAGTTGTTTGATCTACTACCTTCACTTGCCAAATTTTCACTCGTTCTCCATTTAATAGAGTAAATGAAGTTGGCCAAGGACGTAAACCACGAATAAAACAATCTACCATTTTGGCTTCTTTTGTCCAATCAATTTGTTCTTGTTCTCGTGTAATATTTGGTGAATACGTTACAAGCTCTTCATCTTGCACAATTTCAGTAATTGTTCCATCAAAGATTTGAGGTAATGTATCTAATAATAATTCCGCACCTACTACACTTAATTTTTCAAACATAGAAGCTACATCATCAATTTGTTCAATTGGAATCGAGCGTTGTGATAAAATATTTCCTGCATCCATTTTGCTAACCATTCTCATAATCGTTACACCTGTATGAGAATCCCCATTCATAATAGCGTAATGAATCGGTGCACCCCTCACGATATTTTTGGTAATAAGGATGCATGAACATTGACAGCACCTTGTTTTGGAAATTCTAAAAATTTCTTTGGTAAAAACTGACCATAAGCAGCTGTTACAATTAAATCAGCATCTAATGTCATTAATTGTTCTAATTCTTCTGAACCCGTTAATTTTTCTGGTTGGTATACAGCAATATTTTGCTCTAATGCATATTTTTTAACGGGTGATGGCGTAATCACTTTTTTACGACCAACTGGTCTATCTGGTTGAGTCACAACCGCAATCACTTCATATTCTTCTGAACTAACTAGAGCATGTAATACTTTTTGTTGAAAATTCGGGTGTTCCCATAAAAAATAATTTTTTTCAAAATTCCACTTCCAATCTTTATAAAAAAATATTGAGGTTCTACATCGATGGATACCGCTACTTTTGATTGCGGAGTCGATTGAGTATTGACTAAGACCCTCATGTAATAAAATATCTAATACTGGATCTTTTTATATTTAATAATTAATTGATAATAATAACGGTTATTCATTCTAGCAATTGATTTTTGCACTTGGACCCTAATAAGACAGATTGAGAAGATAGTTTACCTTCCAATACCTTTTTAATTTCATAAGCCTGTTTTTGTGCAGCATATTCTTGTTCACTAGAAACTGTAATCATCACTGTAAAATAGTAGGGCGGATAATGAGCGAGATGTCTCATTTTTCATTTCTTGAGCAAAGAAAGCCTCGTAATAGTGATTTTGTGCTAATTGAATCGCATAATGATCTGGATTATATGTTTGAATAAATACTTCTCAGCCTTATCTCCTCTACCAGCTCTTCCTGCTACTTGCGTTAATAATTGGAAAGTTTTTTCTGCAGCCCTAAAATCCGGAATATTTAAAGCTGTATCTGCATTGACGACTCCTACTAAAGTAACATTTGGAAAATCTAACCCTTTAGCAATCATTTGTGTTCCAATTAAAATATCCGCTTTTTGTTCTTCAAAATTGTTTTAATAACCCTTCATGTTGTCCCTTTTTACGAGTTGTATCGACATCCATTCGAATAACTCTTGCAGTTGGCAACAGTTGCTCTAATTCTTCTTGAAGCTTTTGAGTTCCCGTTCCGAAATAACGAATTTGTCGGCTATGACATTTCGGACAGTGATTTGGAATCCCTTCTTCATGCCCACAGTAATGACATTTCATCACTTTTGTATCCATATGAAGCGTCAAAAGAAATATCACAATTTGGACATTCAATACATAACCACAATCTCGGCACATAATAAAGGATGAGTATCCTCTTCGATTTAAGAGCAACACACTTTGCTCTCCTTTTTCTAATCGGTCTTCTAACGCTTGTAATAGACGTTTGGAGAAACTTCCTTTTTGTGCTAGAAATTCTTGTTTCATATCAAGCACATGAACTTGAGGTAATGGTTTGATGTTTAGCACGCTTTGTTAACCGTAATAAATGATAAACTCCCTTTTCTGCTCTTGCTCGAGATTCTAAACTTGGAGTTGCACCTCCAAGTACGACAGAGCAATGATGATATTTTCCTCTCCAAATCGTAATATCTCTCGCATGATAACATGGAGTATCATCCTGCTTTATAAGTGCTCTCATGTTCTTCATCCAAAATAATAATGCCAATATTTTTCTAAAGGAGCAAATACCGAAGATCTTGCTCCAACAACAATGTCTGCTCGACCTTTTTTATTTTTGCCATTCATCATGTTTTTTTCTCCAGGATTCAACCCACTATAGTAAAACAGCTACTCTATTTCCAAATCGTTCTTTAAATCGTTGAACCATTTGAGGAGTTAATGAAATTTCTGGAACAAGCATCATAGCGCTTTTTCCTTTTGAATGGCTTCTCCAATCCATTGAAGATACACTTCTGTTTTTCCTGATCCTGTCACTCCTTGTAACAAATAAACATGAGAGGTTTCATCAGTCTCTTCTTCTAACACTTGTTGAAAGACTTTTTGCTCTTCATTTAGTTCAAATGGTTTTAGAGTGGACAATTTTTCTCCCGCATAAGGATCTCTATCTACTGCTCTTTTTTCTAACAGAATCCAACCTTTTTCAACACCTTTTTTCACATCTGCTTGGACAACATTAAAGCGAGTCATAAATTCAGCTTTCGCAATTTCTGTATTCTCTAAACTAGACAAGCCTTCTAGAAATCTTACTTGTTTTGCCGCATTTTTGGAACTTGCTTTATCATTTCCAAATATTCTTCAGGTAAATACGATAATACAATCCAATCTTCTGTTTTTATTTGTTTGCGGTCTTCTACTAAAGTTTTTGTTTGCACAATTCCTTTTTGTTTTAAACGTAGTAACTCTGCCAAAATTTCCTTTGGCATTTCATCCGTTACTTCTATTTCTAATTGCCCATTAAAAATTCTTTGAAAAATTTCTTCTTGCTCTTGGGGATTTTCTAATACAAATAACTTTCTCGTTGTTGTTTTTAACATCGCTGGCAAACATTGTTTGATAACAGTGAATTAAAAAGGCAAATAAATGATTAGACATATATTCTCCTAATTTAATCATTTCTTTTGATAGAACAGGTTCAAGATCCATTAAACGTTCGATTTCTTTTTAATTCCCTCATCAAAATCAGATGTTGGACGAATTGAAACAACAAAGCCTTGCACACTTCTTCCAGCAAATGGAACAACTACTCTCATTCCCACTTCAATTTCTCCTTCGAAGATTGTAGGAATTCTATATTCAAATGGTCGATTCACTTGTTTTACTGGTACATCTACAATTACTTGTGCAAACATGATTTCACCTCGCTTTAGAGGTATACTTACCCCAATTTACATCATAAGAATAGTGTATCATCTTTTTAATAGAAAAACCATTTATTCAGTCTTAATTTTTATTTATAAAAATAAAAACCTTGAAGGATTTTCTCCACTTCAAGGCTTTATTTATCATTAAACTTCTTCAGGAATACTATCTTCACGAATTCCTAATTCACCGGCGATAACTTCTTCTAACGCACGGCCAACATTTTTATCTGATTGATAGTCTTCTAATTTTTGTGGTTCATGATGGTGTAATTCATGAGCTCTTTTTACTTGATAAAATTACTAAAGAATATTTTGAATCAATTTTGTTCATAATTTATCAATTGAAGGATATAACATCATAATAGATTACCTCTTTCTACTTTTTCTTCCAGTATTTCTTCTAGCTCTTCTATAGTATCTAAATTTCTAATGATTCGCAAGTGCTCTGTTTGAATAATTGCTTCGATTTTTTGAACGGCATTATCCACTGTATCGTTCACTACAGAGTAATCATAATACTTCATCAACTCTAATTCTTCACGAGCTGTTTTCACACGCTTCGCAATCACTTCATCAGAATCTGTTCCTCTATTAACAATACGGCTTTCTAATTCATTTAAATCAGGTGGTGTTAAGAAAATAAATACTCCATCTGGCATTAATTCACGAACTTGAATCGCACCTTGTACATCAATTTCTAAAAATACATCTTTACCTGTTGCTAATGTATTTTTCTACATATTCTAATGGAGTGCCATAATAATTTCCAACATATTCAGCATATTCCAATAATTGTTTATTTTTGAATCATTTGTTCAAATTCTTCTCTTGTCTTGAAGAAATAATCGACCCCATCTGTTTCACCTGTACGTGGTAGGCGAGTTGTTGCTGAAATTGAGTAAACAAATTTTTTTGTTCCTCTTTTGAAAAATTGCAGCTCTAACTGTTCCTTTTCCTACGCCTGATGGCCCAGATAAAACGATTAACAATCCTCTTTTGTCATAATCGTCTCAAAACTCATTCTTTTTACAGCTTTTTATCTATCTTATCATAAACCTTACTTGAACAACAGTCAAAGCATATTCCTTCCTCAACAAATTATAATCTTCTCCTCATTTTTATCTATGTTTTTCTTTAATATACCGAAAAAATATTGACCTTTTTAAAAACGAAATATAATAAAGATAAACATGAAAAGGTTTACATTTTATTTTGAAGGGAGAATTTATTTATGAACAAGAAATCGAAAAATAACTTTAATTTTAATTGTTGTACTCTGTAATATTAGCATTCTTCTTAACACCAAAGTTACTTGACTCACTCCTAAGCATTTTTCTATTTCATCAGACGCTAATTTTATATAGTCGGATACCACAACATCGAAGGATATAAACTAGACGATTCTGAGTTCAAAAAAAGTTTCTGATGAAAAATAGACATTGTTAAAGGACAAATTAATCCAACCGTTAAACGTGCAGAATTATCCAATCGTTATTTAGTGTTTTTCTGAGGAAGGAAAAACCACACGGAGTCATTGGAAGAGTTACATCTGTTGATTTTTAAAACAGGGGAAATCAAAATACCATAAAACAGATGACTATGCTTATACATCTTCCGGCTCAAATCCTGATTACTATTTCACTTCCGCTTCAAATTATTTAGCAACTTTTGATTCAACATTAAAAAGTAGATAAATATATTTTTGAAGAACCGGTTATTCTTTTCAGACTTTTCAAACGAGGGGAATCATCTTTATTTTTAGGAACAGATGTCAAAGGTGATTCAAATCATCAGGCCCTAAATAATTTATATCATTTTTCACTTCATGACAGCAAATTACAGTTGAATTATAAAGAACCGTTATACGAGCAACCAGAAGTCACTTATTACTTTAATAACAGCTTGGTAAGAGGAAATCACTTATACGCAACTTCAAGTGGTTATCATAAAGACTCTACGAAAGAAAAAGTACTTTTAGGACAAATGTTCCACTATGATATGGATTTAGGAACAAAAGAGTTCATTGATTTACCTGAAATTGCTCCTATCAATCTGTTTGAATTAAAAGATGATTTAGTAGCCATTGAACACTCAACAGTATATTCTATTGCGTTCACCTCTTTTCATTTAACAAATCAGACCTCATACTCATCGATTTATCTGAATTTGGCTTGATGTTAATAAGGATCTCTTTAAAAGATGTGAAACAAATAGATGACAACACGTTATTAATTTTAGTAGGCAATAAATTATTACATCTATCAGATTAGTTCAAGTAGCGTCCTCTCCGAAAAAGAAGTTGACCCTGATTCATTTCTATATTTGGGTAAATAACGATAGCAAAAACGAGCTATCTCTGTTTTGCGAGATGCTCGTTTCACTATTGTTCATTATGATTTTTGACCCATATCTTTTACTTTCATAATACGAGTAAGTACTGCATGTTCTTGTTCTTCAACTTCATTTCAATGTAATAAATCGCTCTCTTCTAATTGAGGAATCATACGATATTCTAAAGCATTTACTCTTCGACGTGTTTTTCTCAATCTCATCAGCGTAATACCTGACAAGTTTTTCAATTTCTGTTAATGATAATAAATCAGGTAACACTGCAGAAATTTCTTCAATTGAATGATCAATCTCACTATTGGAGTTTTAAATAACCATATTTAAAAATCACTCTCTTTGATTTTGTTCTACTACCGTAAAATTCATTTCTGGAACAGAAAACACTCATAATATCTTGTAAATTCAATGTGACACTTTGTGGCGGAATTGCTACTAGTTCTTCAATAAAAGCTTCTTCTAGTGTTGCTTTTGTCTAACACAAAACTTTTCATTCCTGCTGTTAAACGTTTTTCAACTTGATCACGTAATTCATTATTTTTACGAATTAACCTCAATGAATTGTCTCATTAATTCATCTTGCTTATCTTTTTAATAATTTATGACCACTTGAACAGAAACGGTTAATCGCTGTTTTAACTTAGACAATTCCATTCTTGTTGGTTTTACATTTAATCTCACCATTTAGAATCACTCCCTTTAGGTAAAAATTCATCAAGCATTTCATCCTTGATACGTTTTAATTCCGTACGAGGTAAAATTGATAGTAATTCCCCAACCTAAATCTAATGTTTCTTGAATGGTACGATTCGTTTGGAATCCTTGGCTGATGTATTCTTTTTCGAATCGATCTGTAAACTCAACATATAATTTATCTGTTTTTGATAAAGCAGATTCCCCTAATACGACTGCTAATTCTTTTGCTTGTTTTCCTGTTGCATAGGCAGCAAATAATTGGTTCATCGTTGAAGCATGGTCTTTACGAGTTTTTCCTTCACCTGAACCTTTATCTTTCAAACGAGAAAGAGATGGCAATACATTGATTGGAGGTTGAATCCCTTTGTTTATCTAATGCACGATCCAAAATAATTTGACCTTCAGTAATATAACCTGTTAAGTCTGGAATTGGGTGTGTAATATCATCTTCAGGCATTGATAAAATTGGAATTTGAGTTACAGACCCTTTACGTCCTACTAAACGTCCCGCACGTTCATATAATGTCGATAAGTTTGTATATAAGTAACCTGGATATCCACGACGACCTGAACCTCACGACGAGCTGCTGAAATTTCACGCAATGCTTCAGCTAGTAGTTTGTCATATCTGTCGCGATAACTAACACGTGCATATCTTTTTCATACGCTAAATATTCAGCTGTTGTTAGGCAAATTTTAGGAGTCGCAATTCTTTCAATCGCTGGGTCATTTGCTGTTAATGAACATAACTGATCGATCAATCGCTCCAGTTTTACGGAAATCTTCCATAAAGTATTCTGCTTCGTCAAAGGTAATTCCCATCGCAGCAAATACTACCGCAAATTTTTCGTCACTATTTAACACAGTAGCTTGACGAGCAATTTGAGCAGCTAATCTTTATGAGGTAAACCTGAACCAGAGAATACTGGTAAATTTATGTCCACGAACTAATGTATTTAAATGGTCGATTGCTGAAATTCCTGTTTGAATAAATTCATCCGGATAGTCACGAGAAACGGGGTTAATCGCTTGTCCATTTACGTCTAAAGATGCTTCCGGTAATAATTCAGGGCCACCATCAATGACATTTCCCATTCCATCAAAAATACGACCAACCATATCTTCTGATACATTTAACGATAAAGGTTTCCCTTTAAAACGTACTTTTGAATCACGAATGTTAATGCCGCTAGGTCCTTCAAAATTTGTACCATAGCTTTCTATCTTCATGTACTTCTAGTACTTGACCATGACTGAGTTTCTCCATTTTGTAATTGGATTTCTACTAACTCATCAAATTTAACGCCTCTCACTTGTTCAACCATCATTAGAGGACCGACAACTCACTAATCGTACGATATTCTCTTTTAAGCATTTGTCATTCCTCCTTTTTGAATAGTTGCTTTTTAACATCTTCTTGAATTTGTTCTTTAATTGCTGTAAATTGTTCCATTTGGACTTTCTGGAATATATTTTGAACGAGCAACATGGTCACGAATTTCTTCTGTGCGCATCCATAATTTCTGCATAGTAGCACCAACGCTCATCGCATGTCTTGCTTGTTCTTCAAAATGTTAAAATTAAATCTAATATATGATATTGTTTTTCACGAGAAGTGAATGTATCCACATCGTCAAATGCATTTTGTTGTGGGTAATCTTTCACGAATGGATTTCGCAAATTGTCATTGTTAAGCTGTCTTTTTCAGATAATGACTCTAAACCAACTAAACGCTACACTCTTCTAAACTTGCTTCTTCTTGCAATGTTTGCATCGCATGTTGAACCATTGATGACCAATTTTCATGAATGTTCATCCATATATTTTCCAACTTCTTGATTGTATAGAGAATACAGTTAACCAGTCTGATAGATGGAAGTGACGTTTTTGGTGCCAATGTTGCATCGTAATCCCCCAGAATACTTTAGCAACACGTAATGTATTTTGGAGTAACAGGTTCTGAAGTATCTCCCCGGAGGTGATACTCGCACCAATGGCAGTACTGTCCTTCACGACCCTCGCTACCTAAAGTAACTGCACGTCCTGCACGTTCATAATATTCGAGCAACATGACTACCTAAGTAAGCAGAGGATACTCTCTCTCATCCCCAGGCATTTCTTCTAAACGTCCTGACATTTCACGTAACGCTTCTGCCCAACGTGAAGTTGAATCCGCCATAATAGCTACACTATATCCCTATATCACGGAAATACCTGCAATTGTAATTCCTGTATAAATTGAAGCTTCACGAGTTGCTACAGGCATATTCGATGTATTCGCAATTAAAATTGTTCTTCCATAATTGATTCACCAGTTGTTGGGCTCAATTAATTCTGGGAACTCATTTAATACGTCTGTCATCCTCATTACCACGTTCACCACAACCTCACGTAAACCACGATATCTCACGTCAGACCATTTTGCAATCTGGTGCTGAACAACTGTTTCTACTCAGCCCGAATGGGCCAGGTACAGCTGCAGCTCCCTCTTTTGTTACAGGGAAGAAAGTATCAATAACACGTTGCCCCGTTAACATTGGAACTTCCGTATTTTTCTTCACTTTAAATGAGACGGCCTTGACGAACTGGCCAACGTTGAATCAGATTGAAAGATTTTCTCCTTCTTCCGTTTCAATCGTATAAACCGTGTCTTCACACACGATATGTTCCACTTGAAATACTTGTATACTGTCTTTCACTCCACAAGGAACCATACTTTATGTTGAACAACTTTTGTTTCTTGTACATAACCTACATAATATCTCCAGCTTCAACAGTTTGTCCAACTGCTACTATTGTGTGAAACCCGCATTCTTTTGACGATCTAATGGGGCTACATTGTCTCCACGAACTAAAAAGTCACTGTTAGATACTTTAAATGGATTCAATGGACGTTGAATTCCATCAAACATTTGGAGAGATGATCTGGGAGCTAATTCAACAGAAAGTGCTTCTCCTGTTGTTGTTAGCTGGTTCTCCTGGTCCTCATCTCCAGACGTTTCTTCATAAACTTGAATAGAGGCAACGCCTTTACGCATCTCAATACTTCACTCAATCAGTCCACAGTGCCCCTACATGACAAATATATCTTGAATATTTGCATCTTTCCATACCTTCAGCTGGTCACTAATGGTCCTGATACTTTTACGATTCTTCCGCTCTTCACCGAAGTACTCTCCTCTTAACTAAATTTTCATGAATTATAAAAATGTTTTGACCTACAGCCTTTTCCACATTTTCTTGAATTCTTGATTTTCCAATGGATAATGAACCTTTATGATTTGGAATTAAAAATGATTGCTGGTGAAACAACTGCATCATAATCGACGAATCGTTTCAGCAACTTTCTAGAGGCAATCGCTTCTGTTACATAAATAATTCCATACTCTTCACTTGTTAACGATCAATGGTTTCTCTTGCTTCTAAACTTTCATGAGCAGGAAACACATCAAAAACCAAGAATTTTGAAAGGAAGGACTGAGTCTTTATCTCCAACAACCGCAATTTTATGAGCCATAAACTGGTTTCATCCTTTCTCTTAATTGTTCTTCACTAAACCCATTATCGATTCCTACTAAAATCAATCGAATATTTTTCACTTCCATTTCACTAGCATGAATATAGGCAAGGGATGGATAAGTGGCCAAAAGCATCGAATGTCGCATCTTTTAAAATAACGATAACACATTCGTCTTTTCAACAATTCTAATTTCAATACAGAAATGTTTTCTTGAGATAAAATACTTTCCAATTCTTCTTTATAAGAAACACCATCAACAATTGTAATAATGATGCCCAATCTAATTTTTGAATGTATCGATTAATTGCGCGTTTTCGATACCGTTCCTTCATTTGATAATACGGTTTGTAAAAGCTTCTTGATTGTTTTTGGAGCACTTGCTCTGGATTAAAAGTAGCAATATTTTCTAAATCAATCATTACAATTACAAATTCCGTCACTTTATCATCTTGCACTCACGTTCTAACATTCTCAATGTTTTAAAATAATAAGCATCCATAAAAACGTCAGCAGTTTCTAATCGCTCAAAATTTTCAAAAATCTTCATAAGCTTCTCGAACGGCTTTCACCATGACGCTAGAACATCTTGAGAATCTCGAGTTTCTACTAATTGTTTTAAGGTTACTAATGAATAGCGACCAATAGGTATTAATAAATGTGAAAAATCTTTTTAGCAAAATTTTTCTTTAATAACACTTTAAATTATGATACGTATAACGAATTGATATCTAACAATTCAGGTGTGAGGCATTTAATTCATATAATTCTCATACTGATTTTTCAAATGCTTTCATTAATACTGCATCAAATTGCTTCGTTTGTAAATAATTCATCCGTTTGAAAACCATAAGCGTTTTTTGTAACACTCTAAAGCTTTGTTGTAACTCTTTTGAAGCTAATAAACTATTCATGATATCTTTTTGAAAGTAATTGTTGTTCTAAAATACGAACAGTAGTATTGATTCCTGAATAAGCTAAATCATTCATTGAAATCCTCCTATCTTTCAAAAGCTTTTTAGCTAACTCTGGTGAGTATTCTTGTTTTAAATCCTTTAATAATGCATCGAATAAATAGTTGTATTCAATTCCTGACTGTTGTAAAACAAATCCAACTTTTTGTTTTAAAGTCATTTTTGACACTTCTAATTCAGAAGCACTCGTTAATTGGTGAATATCTTCTTGTGATAATTGACTTGCTGTTGCTTCCTAATACTAATGTGTGATTTTTCTTGTTTAGGTAATTGAGCTACTGCCGATTGAATAAAACTGTACTAATGTTACGCCACTCCACCCAGACATTAAGGAGTAAACTTCATCAAACACGCTATCGAGTAATCTTCTTTTTCTTGTAAAATTTCTTTTTACTCGCATTGACTAAAGATTGTTTTCTCTTATCCCAAAGTTGTTTTGCACGTTGTTTTTTAATTGAGTTTTCTTTGCCACTTGTTCTGCTAAAGTTGCATTCATGACATTTGTACGCTTCTTTCTTCTTTAGTAGCACAGCCAATTGATGTGAGAAATCTCTTCGACTCTTTTAATACTTGTTGTTTTAGTTGCTCTAAATCTTCAAACGTTCCAACTCCTAACCCAATTGATTGATAATTACGAATGAAGCCAATAATCCTAAGATTGCATAAGTTTCAAACCATGGCTGCAAAGATAATCCCTTTAGTAGATTCTTCTGGTTTTCGCTGAAAATTTGAACACCAGCAGCTGCTACTTTCCCTTGAGCAATACCAGATAATAAACCTGTGAATGCAATTGGTAAAGCTGCCATTAATAAGTATAAACCAGAGCTTAAAGGCATTGTTGCACCTATTTTTGCATAATGAAGAATGCAAATGATGAATCCATAAATCCCTTTGAGTACCAGGTAATAATGTAAAATTAACGCTTGAACGAATTTTTCAGGTTGTTCTTAATTAACGCTGCTGCAGCTTCCCTGCAATCCCTACCACCTTTTGAAGAACCAATTCCCTGAGAAAAATACTTGCTACAGCCATTCCTAATGCTACGAAATGAAACCTCCAGAATTTTCAGTATGTTAACCAGTTTGTCATAATAAATCTTCCATCTATTGATTTGATTTTTGTTTTGTTTCAATATATTTTTCATACGTTTTAAATGGTTTTAAAGCTCTTCCACACCTTCATAGAATTTACCAAAGAATTCTACAACTGTAATCTTAACCCATGAACATAAGCTCTTAAAAATGTTAGGAAAAATATTTAGTGCATGAAGGCAATTAACAGAAGAATTCCTACTGTAACTCTTGCTACTGGTGGTAAGAAAGTCACTAACATGTTAAACGCTGCTGCAATACTACTGCCTGATACAGCTAAAGCCATCAAACGAGTATAGCTGACAACATCTCCCACATAACCACTAATACCATATAAGTTAGTATAAAACCACTTGCCAAGCCTCTGAAAATTTATCTCGAACTTGTCAACATAGATACGATAACAATTAGTATTGCTGCAATAATCGCCACATATGACCCAATAGTTGCAAGTATCGGTATATTTAAAATCATCGAACCTACTAAATATAAAATTATTAAAATAATCGCTAACCATCCAATATGAGTGGTATACGCATTAGCATAATCTTTTTTTCTTCCATCATTACTATATGCCCCTATAAACAGACCTACAATAATTTGAATAACCCCAAAATGATTGATAAAATCATAATCGTCGTTAAATCTTTTGAAAGCGATAATGGTTGGAATGGCATATCCACTCCAAAGAATGAACCAAAGATAATCCCCCAAGCCACTGTTGGATAATTTAATAAATGGAAGAACATTAAATTACGTTTTCTATCCTTTATCTATCACAAATAGTTTTAATGCAAGGAAAGTTACTAACCATAAACAAGTCCATATCCTATGTCTGCAGACATCATTCCAAAGAACACAAGATAAAACATGACGCTGTAAATGGCGTTGGATCCACCTCTCCATATTTTGGTAAACCATACATCTCAATCATCATTTCAAATGGTTTAATGAGCGAATGGTTTTCAAGACAGTTGGAGCTTCTTCATATTCTTCTGGATCAATTTCCAATTTACTACGGTCACTTGAGAAGCAATTCCATACTCTTCCATTTGTTGTTTTGCTTGTTCCACTACATCACGCTACAATAACCATGTAAGCAGAACAAATGCTCTCCTGAATACAATTGTTCTTTTGCAATTTCTTTCTGCCATTCATTAAATGCATATTCACAGTACAATTTTAATTTTCTAACAAGATCCTCTTGTTGTTGCATTTCTTGTACTAATGAATTTTTAGCTTCTTTTAATTGTTTTTGACGTTCTAAATTCAATTGCAATTCTTCTTTTTAGGCTATGGTCAAATGGGTACCATGTCACACTAAAATTCACTTTCGCTAATTCTTCTTTAGCTTCTTGTTGATGTTTTCTTGAATAAGTCGCAAATACTCCAACTTCTTCTCTTGTATGATACACTTCCTGAACGACAATCCACTGACTCTCTTTTAGACTTTCTAAATAACGATTATCCGTTGTTTGAGGAATCGTCCCTCATTTTTGTCTTCGTAAATGGTTGTCAAAAGATTTTCCTTTGGATGGAAGTCTAAATTTCATTTTCTAAGTAGATTTTCAGTTTCAACGAGCTCTGCATTTTTATCTTCAAATTTTTGTAATTGTACTCGATAGTTTTCAACACTCTTAATTAATTCTTGATAATCCCAATTAGAAACTGTTTGTTGAAGTTCTTCAATCGTAAATGTTTCTTTTTAGTTTTCAATCATGAGTGAAGGTGATTTGAGATATTTTTCTAAAAAGCGAATATCTTCTTGTAATCGTTCTACTTTACTTTCTAACTCTTGAAGATGATTCGAAGGTTTTGATTCTTCTAACATGGATTGCCCTTGACTTAAGGAAATGAATTCTAATGATTGTAATTCTTGAACCGCGTCCATCAATTGGCTTTGAATACGATTTGGTGCAATAAACATCAATTTTTCATTTTAGCAATTGCCATATCGTTTTAACACTCTCCTTAATTGTTTCCTGAACCAATTCTTGTCGATTGGCTTCAAATACCTGCTGTATTTGTTGAATTTCTTCTTTTGAAGAGATGCTAATTCTTCTTGGAAATCCAATTTCTTTTGAGAATATTTATCCTCTAATTCTTTTTCATAATTCGACAAAGCGATATCTACATTCTTTTTAGATTCAGAAATCTTTTTGATCTCGCTTGAATTTTTGCTTTCATCAATTTCTCTTTGAAAAATCTTCTTTTAATTGTTGAGCTTGATTTTCAATAGCTTGAACAGATCTCTACAATTTTTGGCTCATAGTACACCTCCCATCTCATAGGTCTGGATTCGATAATAAATTCCTACTTTTGTTATTATACCTTGCTTTCTTAAATGTATCAAACTGATAATTCCATTCTACTCTCCTCTATTATCATTATAATTTAATAGGAAGAAACTCTACCTTTTTTTAAAAATATTTTTATTTTTAAAAAAATAATGTTTGCATTTCAGAACAAATGTTCGTATAATACAAATACAAACATTTGTTGGGAGGTCCAATTATGGAACAATATAAAAACTATTTTCATTCATTTATTCAACCATTATTAAACAGTTTACAATTTTCAACAGAATCAACTTCATTTACACCTGTAATGCCATTAATTGATGTTGTTGAGACGATTCATAATAGTTACTATTTCAAAAAGAAATTACTCTTTTATTTGAACAATATAATTCGAAAGGTGAATTACAACAATTTACTAAAAAGGCATTATTAAAAAGCTGTATTCAACCAAACAATCATTTTTGTTTTTCTAAGCGAAGATTTAACCATGATCTTAAACTTAGAACAAGTTGTTTCAGCCATTCAGGTATAAATAGAGACAAGGACGACCAAAATCCATTTTCAGGATTTGGTCGTCCTTGTATCCTAATAATAAAAGATTTCATCAAACCTATTTTAAAAAGACATTATTCGTATTGATCAGAAAATAGGAAATCGAAGAAAGTTCCCGTATTATGAAAAAGTGAATTTAAATCTAAACCAGGTTTTCTTTGTAAAAAGATCGAATTGAGGTAAATTTTATGATAAAGTTCTTTGCATTAACACTTTACCGAGTATTAGACCATAAACTAGAAAAACAATTTACTTTGTCCACAAAATAATAAGAAAAGTACGCATTTCCCTAATAAAAATAAGGCTCCCTAAACATTGTTAAATCAACGTTTAGGAGCCTTATTGATTCTGTAAAGTGTCAAACTCCGGAAAATGTATCATTCTCCTACTTTTTGACTTTGTAAGTAATTTGTAATCAGGAAGAACAAAAGTATGTAACCTACAATTACTGTAATCGAATAAGATAAATTAGTTAAATTACCATCAATACTTTTTCCTAAATTCGAAAAATAATACTGAGGAAAGATATAATGTATCTTATCTTGAATGGAATCTACAGAAAACAATGCACCTGAAAGAAGCATAGATATAACAGATACCATTGTTCCGATTATAAGAGCTCCTTTGATTTTTAGTCAAAGTAGATAAAAATATTCCAAAGTTTGCTGAAAATAGCTCAATTAAGAGAATATATAGGACTAACTTCCATGAAATATTAAGATCAAATAAAGGAAGTAAAATTAAACTACTTAATAAATTAGTAGTAAATAAAATCAAAAATTAAAGACTACCTGTTGTAGAACATAAGAAAAATTGGAAACTCCCGCTTAGATAGATTCGTTTATCCAGTCCATTTCTATCATCAAAAATAAAATCTGTATAGTATTAACGAGAGTATCATAGAGCTCATAACCATAACAGTAATAATAATTTTATAATAACTATTACTGCTAGAAGCAATTAATAATTTTCCTTCATTTAAATACTGACTTAATTTTCATACCTAAAGTTGAGTTTCTGACTGTAGTTACTTTATATTTTCCATCCTCTTTGTTGATATATGCATCGTATTCGCCCTGATATTAGATTAGTATAATAGTTCATATCTCTTTCTACTTCTTTGACAGAAATGTTGTTATCATTCATCTCTAGTAGTTCAATGGCAGTTTTTGTTACACAATCTTACTTTTTGACTTTCCATTGTTACAACAAACGATGTTGCTGCGATAGTTATAAAAACAAGTAGAAAAGATATAATAGCATATGTTTTTCTTTCAAAAAAACGTTGTAAGTTATTTCTAAAATAATAAATTTCATTTTTCACTCTCCAAAATTTTCAGGTCGATACTTAAAGTGAATGATAATTACAAATAGTACTGAACATAGTAACAAAATTGATAATGTATTAAAATATGAACTATAATTTTTATCATAAATGATACTAAAAAGTTGACATCACTTTTTGAAATTGGGGATAAGGCAGATAATTAGCAATTTTTTCCCAAAGATATACATTGGGGAAAAATAAACCAGATAAAATTGCTAAAACATTAATAACTAAATTTAAAATTTTTGTTACAATATCTTCACTTTTTAACAATACACAGAGCACCTCCAAATGTGATAGAAAAATTACTAAGGCTAAGTCAAGTAACAAACTATAGGCAATATTAGATTTACCATAGTTTACCACCCCTGTACTATTAAAGATAAGCATATAAAAAGCTAGGATCAGATATGAAATAGAAATAGCAACTATTAATTTTGACAAATAAATCTTATAACGTGGAATCGGAGAATATACAATTCTGTAATTTGCATACTACATTACTCCCCAAATAATAATTCTGGCAATATAATTACTGTTGCCATGGACAAATAAATCAGCATTGTAACACCATAATAATCATATGAAGTTAAAATATCATCACTAAAAAATCGATCCAAATACAAACCCTGTTATTAATATCAGAACAATTGGATAAATTAGCAGATACATCATAATTGGCTTATTTTTTTAAAAAGATTCATTGTATCTTGTTTCATTATTGTTAACATTACAATATCACCACTAATCTCTTAAATTTTTTTACCAGTTAATAGTAAGAAAACATCTTCTAAATTTCTCTTTACCATTGTAATACTGGTGATATTTAAATTAAATTTAATTAATACCTTTAGTACACTATTAATCGACATAGAGTCCTCACACATACTAAAAAGATTATTTCAAATTCATCTTTTTGGCTCAGTTCTTCGACATTTGTTAATTCACGAATCTCATCTAACACTGTAGGAGATAACTTTTTATCTACTCTAATTTGATAATTAGAATTGCTATAATATTCTAAAATATCATCAAGAGAACCATTCAAAAGTATCGCTCCACCATCCATGATAATGACACGGTCACAAATTTGTTGCACCTCTTCCATATAGTGAGTTGTGTAAATGATAGTAGCTCCTCATCCCTCAACTTCTTAATTGAATCTAGAATATGATTCCTAGATTGTGGATCAATTCCTACTGTTGGTTCATCAAAAATAATCAATTTAGGGTTATGTGCTATTGCACATGCAATATTCAGACGTCTTTTCATACCACCAGAAAAAGTTGATGGTTTGTCATCTTTTCTGTCTTCAAGTCCAACTTTTTAATGCATTTTCAACTTTTTTCATTAATTTCGCTTTTTGACTCCGTATAAAGAAGCAAAGAATTTAACATTCTGTGCGGCTGTGATATCTTCATAAATAGCCAATTCTTGAGGAACAATTCCGAGTTGTTTCTTTACATCCTTGATGGACAAATTTTTATCATTAAAAATATTATTTCGCCTTCATCAGATTGTAATAAAAGTAGATAAAATATTTATTGTCGTACTTTTTCCTGCACCATTTGGACCTAAGAAACCAAGAATTTCACCTTTTTGTAACATGAAAATTTAAATTATCTAATGCTTTTCTTCCGTTTTTATACATTTTTTGACAGTTTTTAACTTCTAAAAAGATTTTCCATTTTTCTTCCTTCATTCTATAATATTTCTTAAATACGTTATTTCTGATGCAGTGTACAATTCATTTCGATATTTGAATTTAACTTGTAATCAATCATCAGTTTTTCACCAATTCCCTATTGAATATTAATCATACCTTGTTTTTCTTATCAACTCAGTTTGAATTTCTAAACCATCTATTTAAAGGTTATCAGAACTAATTGAAGCTTGGTAAATAAAATAATTATTAAGTTATATTATTCTTTTTATCCCTTACCTATTGAAACTAATACTAAAAATAATATTTACAATTTTTTTCTATATATTGCTCTTTTTCATCCTCACTTTTCAAATTTTGAAAAGCTTGGATATGAATATTGAATTAAATTCATAATCATTTTTGCTTCTAGTAAAGGTGGGGTTTCTTTAAGTTCTGGATTAATAACTATAAGTATCTCTACAACAATGGAAACCATCTTTTGATTAAAATAAATCATTAATTTTTAAACTCTTCATCTTTTTCTTGAAAGTAACAGAATATCACTATTTAAAAATGATTTTTCCCAATAATTATCTATTCCATTAATTAGAAATTCTTTGAATTTAATTTCTGAACGAATATTTTTCCAGTAACTTCTTTTTCGTAAAACTTCCATTTGTTTTTAAAGAATAGTTAAAAATGTCTTAATTAATTCTTTAAAGACATCTTCCTTACTACTAAAATAATTATAAAAACACCCACAGAAACTCCTGCAGCCTTTGTAATCTCTTTTGTTGTAATAGAACTTATGCTTCTATCCTTTAAGAGAGCATCTGTAGCCTTTATTAATTTTTGTTTATTATCATCTTTTACCATAGTCACCTCAAAATAATTTTATAATTTATAAATGAATTATAGTTCATCCACAGAACAATTTTCCAACTATGAAATGAATAAAAAGTCATTTTTAAAAGAAATAATTTAATAATATGAACTAAAGTTCATTAAAACTGTTTTTATATACCTCATATAATTTGAAATACTTAACAATATTTTGACATAATCTAGCATAGGATATTCTTCTATAATCTAGATCCTTTTCTTTATAACTATATAATCTGCAAAAATATTTCTCCCAAACTTTTCCAATATTCATTATAGATAACTTTCCGTATTTACTTAGGTTTCAAAACAATGTTGCATTTACACATCCATTTTTATTTAATAAACTATTAGCTTTTTCAGCCATATTTTTCTTTCTCTCGCTATCTGATAGGCTTGAACATCTTTGTTGTAAAAGCTATTGGATTATTTTTAGGTACAACCTTCTACGATTACACGCATAGTGGGTGGTTTATTTAATACTCACCTAGGGATCGTGACGGACTGAAAGTCGTATAAACAAAAACTTATTATCATAGCAGTAGTAACAGAAGGCTTTTTGCCTTCTGTTACAGGAAAAACTCAAGACGGTTTTACCGTCTTACTCATGACAGAAACAAAATTTGGTATTATACTTACGTTAGAGAACAATACTAATCCGTTCGAATTATTGGGGAATTGTCGTTCCTGTCAGGAAAACTGGATGAACAGGGGTCATGAGAAAACTCGATTATGCCTAGAGCATGAAAAGATAAAAATTACATTTTACCTTCTGTTCCATTGTTCTTAAACAATTAGAATAGGAGGTTTTATTATGGATGTAATGCACCCAATTTGTTGTGGAATTGATGTACATCAGAAATCCATTGTTTGTTGTATATTAGATGGCCCTCTAACTTCAAATGAACCTAAAAATATCAAACAAGCTTTGGTACCAACTAAAGAATTAAATACAGCTCTTGATTGGCTACTTGAACATCAAAGTTACCCATGTTTTTCTTCGAAAGTACAGGACAATATTGATTCTCTTTTTCAATATCTTTTCAGATTCTGGCTTAGAATTAATCCTTGCCAATCCTCAACATATTAAAAATGTTCCTGGTCGTAAGACAGACGTCAAGGATGCTGAATGGATTGCACAACTTGGTAGGTGTGGTTTAATTAACCAATCTTATATCCCTTCTCAAGAAAGTGCTTCAATTACGTTATTTAACTCGTTATCGTCTCTCAGTCAAACAACGGTTAACTCAAATAAAAATCATATCCATGTTATTTTACAAAGAGGGAATATTAAAATAACAAAGTTACTTAGCAGATATTTTCTGCAAGACAGGACAAGCTTTATTAACTTTATTTATTAATGGAGAAGTTATCAATGAAGATAATGTCGAAAGTTGCATACATGGTAGAATAAAAGCCTCTACTAGACAATTAATTGAAGCTATGGAAGGTAAACTATCTACAGTGGATCGTTTTCTAATTAAAGAATGTATGGAAGAATATCAACTTCAGAAAAAGATATCAGAAGAACTCAATAAAGAAATAAATGAATATATTTTTAGATCATTTTCCTGAAGAATATCAACTTCTTCTAACAATTCCTGGTATTAGTGATAATTGTTGTGCCACCATATTAGCTGAAATAGGTCCAAATGTTGATGCTTTAAAACAGATAAGAAGTTAGCTCATGGGCTGGAATGTGCCCAGGTTCTAACGAAAGTGCTGGTGTTAAAAAGATCTTCACATACGACGCAAGGCAATAAATATCTTAAACAAGCCTTTAATGTCGGTGTTAAGTGTTCAACGTGCTAAAGAAGAAACCTTTTCACTTTTCTATCAGCGAATATCCAGCAGAGGAAGTAAAATGAAAGCTATTATCGCTTGTGGTCATAAAAATGCTTAGAATTATCTATAAAAATACTTCAATCGCACCAACCTTATAATAGTCAAAAAGCGTTAGGTCTGCGACAACAGACTAACGCTTAAAATTTGACAATCAAAAATTTTTCACTTAAATTATAGCATAGGTAATATCTTTTTTGTCTTTTTTTGTACTTTTGTTTCAAATAAAACTTCAAGACGGTTTCACCGTCTTACTCATGACAGAAACAAAATTTGGTATTATACTTACCTTAAAGAACAATACTAATCCGTTCGATTTATTGGGGAATTGTCGTTCCTGTCAGGAAAAACTGGATGAACAGGGGTCATGAGAAAACTCGATTATGCTTAGAGCATGAAAAATAAAATTACATTTTACCTTCTGTTCCATTGTTCTTAAACAATTAGAATAGGAGGTTTTATTATGCAAATGTCACCCAGTATGTTGTGGAATTGATGTACATCAAAAATCCATTGTTTATTTGTATTTTAGATGGTCCTCTAACTCAAACAGCCTAAAAATATCAAACAACCTTTGGTACCACAACTAAAGAATTAAAAGCAGCTCTTGATTGGCTACTTGAACATCAAGTTACGCACGTTTCTTCGAAAGTACAGGACAATATTGGATCCCTCTTTTCAATATCTTCTCAGATTCTGACTTAGAATTAGTCCTTGCGAATCCTCAACATATTAAAAAATGTCCCAGGTCGTAAGACAGACGTCAAAGATGCTGAGTGGATTGCACAACTTGGTAGGTGTGGTTTAATTAACCAATTCATATCCCTTCTCAAGAAGTGCTTCAATTACGTTATTTAACTCGTTATCGTCTCTCAGTCAAACAACGTTTAACTCAAATAAAAATCATATCCATGTTATTTTACAAAGAGGAATATTAAAATAACAAGCTACTTATCAGATATTTTTCAGCAAGACAGGACAAGCACTGTTAACTCTATTTATTGATGGTGAAGTTATTAATGAAGATAATGTCGAAAGTTGTACACGGTCGAATAAAAGCCTCTACTAGACAATTAATTGAGCTATGGAAGGTAAACTATCTACAGTAGATCGTTTTCTCATTAAAGAATGTATGGAAGAATATCAACTTCAGAAAAAGATATCAGATGAACTCAATAAAGAAATAAATGAATATATTTTAGAACATTTTCCTGAAGAATATCAACTTCTTCTAACAATTCCTGGTATTAGTGATAATTGTTGTGCCACTATATTAGCTGAAATTGGTCCAAATGTTGATGCTTTTAAAACTGATAAGAACTTAGCTTCATGGGCTGGGATGTGCCCAGGTTCTAACGAAAGTGCCGGTGTAAAGAAATCTTCGCACACGACGCAAGGCAATAAAATATCTTAAACAAGCCTTAGTAATGTCGGTGTTAAGTGTTCAACGTGCTAAAGAAAAAACCTTTTTCACTTTTTCTATCAGCGGATTTCCAGCAGGGAAGTAAAATAAGCTATTATTGCTTGTGGTCATAAAATGCTTAGAATTATCTATAAAATACTTCAATCGCACAAACCTTATGATAGTCAAAAAGCGTTAGGTCTGCGACAACAGACTAACGCTTTATATTTGACAATTTAAAAATTTTCCACTTACATTATAGCATAGGTAGTATCTTTTTTTGTCTTTTTTTCGTACTTTTGTTTCAAATAAAAATTGAGACCCTGGCTCAATTTTTAGCCATGAGATTCGCAAAGCGAAGCTGCTGGCGTCCTTGCTATAGTAATAAAGTCTTTTATAAATAATTTATAGTATCGGAGAAAGCAGTCTGGAGAATTTTTTTGTTTTAATTTTTCCATGGAGATTGCTTTTTAAAATACACTTCATCTGCTAATAAACAGTTCTCAATATCTTTCTCAAAAAAATATCTTGTAGTTTACATGAAATTTCCTCATCATAAATAAACGCATTAATTTTCAAAATTCAATCGGAAACTTCTCATATCAAAAATTAGAGGTTCCAACTGTAGAAGCAACGCCATCTACGACCATTGTTTTCGCATGCAAGAAACCTTCTTCGTATAAATAGATTTCTACACCGTCTTTTTAATAAGTTTTCGACAATAATATTCTGTTGCACGATAAACAAATGGATGATCCGGTTTGCATGGAACCATAATCCGTACTTTTACCCCTGAAAGAGCAGCCACTTGCAAAGCTTCCAGAACACTTTCATCTGGAATAAAATAAGGTGTTTGAATATCAATTGATTTTTCGCCATATAAATCATTTTAACAAATCCCATTTTTATTTTTTTGATAATCATTATCTGGACCAGTTGAAACGATTTTGCATTGCTGTATCGCCTAAACACTCTAAAGTAGGAAAATATCGTGGTAAAAATGTTTTTTTGATATTGTTCTGAAGCTGTTGCATTCCAATCAATAAAAGAAGCGAGCTTGAAGAGATAATACTGCATTCCCTCTAATTCTTAAATGCGTATCTCTCCACTGGCCTAGTTTTCCCTTTCCTAAATATTCATCCCCTATATTAAAAGCCACCCACATAGCCAATTTTTTTCCATCAATAACAACAATTTTACGGTGATTACGATAATTCATCCGCAAATTAATAATCCCAAATGTATACCCGAAAAAGGCTTCTGAACGACCACCCACATCGTGAAGTTTCTTCCAAAATTTTTTTGTTTTGTAAAACGAGACCCTAATGCATCATATAGCACTAAAACTTCGACTCCTTGTTGCGCTTTTTCAACTAAAATTTCTAATAATTCATGGCCTAATTCATCATCATTAAAAATATAATAGCCGATATGAATATGGTCTTTAGCATTTCTCAAATCTTCTTTTAATTGAGTAAATTTCTCCTGACCAGACGTCATAATTTCAACTTGATTTCCTTTTGTAATGACAGATTCATCACTTTCTAAAAAAATAGAACTGCTAATTCTTTTTAAATATAAATCTTCAAAAAGGTATTATCTTGTTCTAATTCCTCTAATTGAGTTTCGGCTCGTTTTTCTAATTCGAAATGTGTCTTGAGATTTCAAATCAAAAATCCGATCTTTACTAATTTTTCTTCCAAAAAGAAATAAATAATAAAACCCTAAAAATGGGAAAAAGACTAAAACTAATAACCAAGCCCATGTAGCAGAAATCTCTCGGTTCTCTAAATACGGTAATAATTGCTCCAAGTGTATTTATAAATACTAACCCTGAAAATATCACTGATAATAAATCCATTTTTCTTTCTCCCTTCTTGCTTAGAAAAAAGTGGGAAAACAATAACTGTTTCCCCACTCGATTCATAATTTAATCATTTAATAAGTGAGATTTTTCTTTTCGAGATAAGTATCTTGTTCCTTTAGGAATATAAATATCACGTTTTACATAAATCAACGTTACTAATACTACTAATGTCACTACTAATGTAGCAATAAAGTTTACTGAAAATCCTAAAAATCCACTTGCTAAAGCAACTTTTTCAGTTGCAAATAATGTTGGTGCCCCAATTGCACTAGCAATAACATGGAGACCATAGCTAACAAATGTTGCAATAATACTAGCTGTTACTACATTTAAAACAGTAGAAGAAATGCGAGCATTAAAAGCTGTACGAACCGTATTTCTCGCAAAGAATCCAGCAAAAAGCTACAAAACCATATGCCATTACAGAATCATGGAATGGAACAACAAAATATCCTGTTCCACTTGGATGTAATACTACATGTAGAAGACCAAATAAAATACTTGCAATAGCTCCCCAAATTCCTCCATGTCTTAGTGATACTAAAATTAAAGGAATAATGGCAAAGTCAATCAATACATTTCCTCCAATTGCTGGAATGTAAGAAAGTCCACTAGCAACAGCAATTGCTAACAACACTTCTAACATAATTTTAACTGCTTTTGAACCCATGAATGTTTCCCCTTTCAATGATACAAATTAATCTTTTTATAATTAGATGCTTCCATAATAATTGGAAGAATAACCAGGGCGACGTTTTGTTTGTTCAAATAAGTAGCGACTTAATCCATCACGTACTTCTTGTTTTTAAACGTGGCCATTCAAAATTATCACTTGCTAAATTTTTCTTCCACAATATCTGTCACAATTTTTGTGATTCTTGTAATAATTCCTCACTCGTCTTCATATAAACAAATCCACGAGAGACAATTTGTGGTCCGGATAAAATTTTTTCCTAAACGTCTAGAAATCGTTACAACGACTACGAAAATTCCATCTTCTGATAAAATCTTACGATCTTTTTAGTACAATATTGCCGATATCTCCAACACCAATTCCATCTACTAAAACATTTCCCGCTGGAACTTGTCCAGTAGCTGTCATTCTTCCATTAGAAATTTTCAATAACATCTCCTTTGCCAGGAATGAAAATATTAGAATATGGAATGCCCTAATTCATGCGCTAATTCAGCATGAGCTAATAAACTACGATATTCTCCTTGAACTGGAATGAAGAATGTTGGTTGTAATAAATTCATCATTAGTTTTTAAATCATTTGGAGTCGCATGTCCGCTTTGCTTTTCGCATTATCAGCCATTTCAACGACTTCAGCTTCCGCACGGTAAATCATATCTTTCGTACGAGCAATAGCTGTTTCCATTGCAGTTGAAGGAGTTGTCGCAATATAGACCAAATCTCCTTGATGTAAATTCACTTGACGGTGACGACCTTGTGCCATTTTTGTAAAGCTTTAATTGGTTCGCCCTACATTTCCTGTTTTCTAACACAACGATTTCATCATCTGCCAAACGTTTTTAATTCACGTGCTGTTACGAATAAATCTTCTGAAGGAACCGTTAATTTATTTAATTTCAATGCGATATTCACAATTTCTTCTAATTCCACACCTGTTAAGAAAATCTTACGTCCTGATTCATGAGCTGCATTAAAACTTGTTGAATTCGTAAAATATTACTTGCCACACAGGCTACAATAATACGACCCGTTGCATTTCTAAATGTATCTAAAAATACTAGCTTCAATTCTACGATCGCTAACATTTTTCCTCGTAACTTTCAGCATCACTAGAATCACTTAATAAAGGCTAAAACATATTCTTCTCCAATATCCGTAATACGGCCAAAAATTACTTTTGATAGCCAACGGCATCACTTTGGTCAAACTTAAAATCTCCAGTATAAACAATACTTCCGTCTGCTGTTTTTAAAACAATCGCTACTGAATCTGGAATAGTATGGGTTGTTTTGAAAAATTTCACCGTTACAGATTCAAAATCAATTTCTGTATTTTCAGTGACGATATGATAATCATCAAATCCTTTTACTTGTTTTAGAAGACTCTACATAATATTTTTTGCTAAAGCAATCGTTAATTCTGTCCCAAAAACTGGTGCTTGAATATTTTTAGAAAATAAGGAAGAGCTCTACTGCATCCACATGACCATGGGTTAAAAATACTCCTGCAATCCGATCTTTGTTTTCTTCTAAATAAGTAAAATCTGGAATCACGACATCGATCCCTAATAATTCGTCTTCTGGATAAACCAATCCACAATCTAAGACGAAAATATCTTCATCTACTTCAACGGCATATAAACTCTTACCGTTTTCTCGAACGCCTCCTAGCGCCATTATTTTAATTGAACTCATAGTTCACCTCATCTTATTTATTTGTTGTATATTGTCTTACCAACTTGTTTTACATTCTTATTCTAGAATACCATATTTACGATTTTTGACTAACATTTCATATTTTTTTCTTGAAATATGAGACTAGGGTTTTCCTAGCCTCATTTCATGAATGATTAACTTCTTTTTCGATTAATGCTTTACGAGATAAGTTGATACGACCTTGTCCATCAATTTCAGTAACTTTTTACTTTTACTTTATCTCCAATAGCTAATACATCTTCTACTTTCGCTACACGTTCATGCGCTAACTCAGAGATGTGAACTAATCCATCTTTTTCCTTTTTGCAATTTCAACAAAAGCTCGAATTTTTCAATACGGCAGAACAGTTCCTTCATAAACTTGTCCAACTTCGATTTCACGTGTTAAATCTTCAATAATTTCTTTTGCACGTTGAATCATTGCAGCATCAGTTGAAGCGATGGATACATGACCTTCTTGATCGATGTCAATTTTAACGCCAGTTTCATCAATAATACTATTGATTGTTTCTCCACCACGACCGATAACAACTTTAATTTTATCTGGGTGAATAGAAATCATTTCAATCTTAGGTGCATATGGGCTAACTCTTTACGAGGTTCAGCAATTGTAGAAGTTAATTCTTCTAAAATTTCAAAAACGAGCTTTTTCGCTTGCGTTAATGCTTCACGTAAAAATTTGTTCTGTAATTCCTTGGATTTTAATATCCATTTTGTAAAGCTGTAATACCAGTTGTTGTACCAGCAACTTTAAAGTCCATATCTCCTAAGTGGTCTTCTAACCCTTTGAATATCTGTTAATACTGTATAGTTTGTACCATCAGAAATTAATCCCATCGCAATACCAGCTACAGGAGCTTTAATTTGGAACACCTGCTGCCATTAAGGCTAATGTTCCCGCACAAATACTTGCTTGAGAAGATGAACCATTTGATTCTAACACTTCTGATACAAGACGAATTGTATAAGGAAATCTTCTGGAGTTAGGATGACTTGTTTCAATGCACGTTCCCCTAAAGCACCGTGACCAATTTCACGACGACCTGAGCTACCTGCACGACCAACTGAACCTACAGAGAATTGTGGGAAATTGTAGTGGTGGATGAATCGTTTACCTTCTTCAATTCCCTAAACCATCAATGACTTGATATTCTCCTAAAGGTGCTAATGTAGCTGAAGTTAATGCTTGAGTTTGTCCACGAGTAAATAAACCTGAACCGTGAACACGAGTGTAATCAGTCAATTTCTGAAGACAATGGACGAATTTCGTCAATTTTACGACCATCAGGACGTACTTTTTCTTCTGTAATTAAACGACGTACTTCGTCTTTTTCAAGATTATCCACTAATTGAGAAACTTGTTTTAATAAACCTGCTTTTTCATCATTTTCTTCTAAAACAGCTTCAAAATGTTCTAAGGCAGTTTCTTTAACTTTTTCAATATTTTCTTTCACGAGCTAATTTTTCTTCTGTTTGGATTGCATTAATCATTGCTTGACTGAATAAGTCTTTCACTTGTTTTTCGATTTCTGGATCAAATGATAGCAATGTTACTTCCATTTTTCTTTCCCAATTTCTTGGACGATTTGTTGTTGAAAGCTACTAATTTTTTAATTTCTTCGTGACCGAATAATAATGCTCTAACATATCTTCTTCGCTCACTTCTCTAGCAGAACTTTTCTACCATGTTAATCGCAGTTGCTGTACGCTACAGATAATTCGATATCTGATAATTCAGCTTGTTCAGTTGTAGGGTTAATCACATATTCTCCGTTTACGACCAACATCTACCCCAGCAATTGGACCATCAAATGGAATATCTGAAATACATAATGCTAAACTTGAACCAAACATCGCAGCCATTTCTGGTGGGCAGTTTGGATCTACAGACATTACAGTATTTGTAATTTGAACTTCATTACGGAAACCTTCCGCAAACATTGGACGAATTGGACGGTCAATTAAACGAGCTGTTAATGTCGCATGTTCACTTGGACGTCCTTCACGTTTAATAAATCCTCCAGGAATTTTACCTGCTGCATACATTTTTTCTTCATAGTTCACTGTTAATGGGAAGAAATCTGTATCCTTTGCTTGTTTTTGTACCAACGGCTGCTGTTAATACCACTGTATCTCCATAACGAACTAAGACAGCACCATTTGCTTGTTTTGCTAATTGGCCGATTTCAACTTGTAACAGTCTTCCGCCCCATTCATAGCTATATACTTTTTCTCTGACATATCGATTCTCCTTTTTCTTCTTTTTAAGAGTATCTTTTTAAACCTACTTTTAGAAATATAAACAGACGAAAAACTCACCTTCTTATATTTCTAAAAGTAAGCACGCTAAAAGAATACTCCTTGATTGTCATACGCAATAATTCTACCATAAACGATGCTGAATAACTATTTTTGAGTAAACTTTAGCATTTTTGAAAAAAATCCTACAAAAACGATTGCATTTTAACTTCAAAGTGCTATACTAAAAAGTAATCAATGCCTCCTTAGCTCAGTTGGTAGAGCAGTAGACTCTTAATCTATGGGTCACAGGTTCGAGCCCTGTAGGGGGGCATTTTTTGTGTTTTTAACGTTTTCCTGACATTGAAAAATGTTGTTAAATCAACGTTTTTGAATTTTCTAGTGTTGCCGATTTTACGGAACACGGAACAATTTTGGAACAAATTTGGAACAAGGAACAGATACGAAATAAATGCTTTTTAGAATCAATATTTTTACAATGTTGGAAGCTTTGATTTTAAATGTTATTAAATTATTTGAGTAAATGGGTATCTAAAGAAAAAAATCTAAAGATATTTTTGATAACAATATTAAGAAAAGAAAATAACACCCCTGTGGTTAAGAAGAAAAAAATGAGCCTTGCTTTTTGAAGTGAGGTGTTTTTATTTTTGAACTTAGAGGTTGAAAAGTATCCTTCTCCAACCAGCATCTCAAATGAGATGTGTCGAGTAATATAGGAGATCCGACAGTCCTATCTAGTCTTTACTGGATGCTTTTTTATGCAAAAAAACTTTTAGAATACACGAGCTATGTGTTTAATTCGTTCATTATCTCCTGTATATTCTTCTATACCTAGATGATCTAATAAAGCTATATACAAATCATGAAATGTCATTTTAGCAAACGATTCTATTTCATAATCATCTTTTAAAATAGATAGTTTCTCTGCTTTTTCTTCTGGAGTTAAGTCACTTTTTAGTACTGTTGCTATCAATTTACATTTTTTTCGCTCATTGCTAGTTTTTCATTATTCTTCATCTCCTTGCTTTTTAAAATCGGATTATATTCTTAATTCATTAATCCTTATCTCTAATCATCCCAACTCTATTTTTTCTGGGAGATAACAGAAATGATGCTTGCTATAAAGTTTATCTGCCGGAACTTTGGCTACTAAAGTAATAAAACTACTTTCATGTGTATTTTCATCAAACCATTGATCAATGATTTCCATCATTTTATTAGCAATTCCACGTCTCTGAAACTTTTTATCCACCATAATATCAGACACAACAAAGGTAATTCCTCCATCACCTACAACTCTTCCCAGACCAATAAGTTCATTATTCTCATAAACGAAACAGCAAAAAGAGTCCTTCAGAATGCTTTTTACTTCAGAATTTGGTTTAGTACTATTCATTCCAGAGTTAACTCTCAATTTGTTATAAAGCCCTCAACACTCGGTACTTTATGAACAAATTCCATAATCGTAATTCCTCCAATACTTTTTGTACACTTATTATATCACTTAAAGGCATTCTATATATTTTATAAAGGTTATTTTATACAAACTTGCTTTTAGGGTTGTTTGATATTTTTGGGCATAGACTTTATCTATATAAAAATCATGACCAGCCAATTAAAAACTGATCATGATTGTTGAGTATCTGTAGCTACTGGAAAACAAACGTCCACGAAATAGACTTTTAGAAGTCGCTCTTTACCATTAGACTGAGAGATAAAAAAATCTTTCTTAACTACCTCTACACTCCTAATTCAGCCATAACTTCTTCCACAGCAAACAGCTCTAGCATGCCAGTTACTTTTTCTTTTCATATGCAGCAATTATGTTTAACTCATGCTCTAATTCAATCTTTTCCAATAATGCTCGTTTAAATATGGTGGACAAATCTTCTCCTGTAAATTCAGCGTAATTTTTTTGAAAAGTTGTTCCTCTTCTTCACTCAAATGTATGGATACTATCATTCTGTCTATCCCTCGCTTCCACTGAGTCTATCGTTTCCACCCATATTTTCTAATCTTACAACTCTTCTTCACTACACGATACTCAACATGCAATTCGTCCTTATACTCTTCACAAATCGTTTGATAATCATATTCAGATAAGCTTGCGATAAATAAGTCATAGTCCAAATTCAAGTGGTCTGCTTCAAAGCTTTCTTTCCAAATTTCAAATTCTCTTTCAAATGGCAATGTGCTCTTCCATTCATCTTCTTCTGAGAAGCAATGTTCTGAAATAAAATGTGCTAATGCTTTTGTAAGAATCAAAACAATAATAATCCTTCACCATTGGTAGTGCTACTTCTAATGATTCATTTCCTTGTTTTACTTGATTACGATGTACATATAATTGACTCATATTAAATCCCTCTTTTTCTTATATTCTCTTACATTTCAAAACTATATACGAAATGCTTATTTTTCAGCAATCAAAAATCCTTTATTCTGCTTATCGAGTCTATCTCAAACAAACAAAAACTCAACGAACTCCTCTCTACAGGAACTCGTTGAGTTTCAATTTCCCTAATGATTCATCTCCTATCGGTAATAGAATTTCAAATATGCTTCCTTTTTCCAAGTTCGCTTTCTACTAGAGATTTCTCCTTGTAGACGATGCACAATCGATTGAACAATCGCAAGCCCTAATCCATTTCCTTCTTGAACATGAGACTGTTCTGCTTGGTAAAATTGTTCAAAGATATGTCGTTGCGCTTGAGGGCGAGAGTCCAATTCCCTTATCTTCTATCTGAACCTTTATGTGCTCATTTTCTTCAAGAATTGTAATGATTAATTCGACCGTATCTCCAGAATATTTAATGGCATTATCAATTAAATTTGTCCAAACTTGCATCATCAAGTCTGGATTCGTTTGACAATAGACAGGTTTGCTTGAAAAAGTTAGGTGAATGTCTTTCTCTTTCCATTTTTCTGTCATCAAAAATAACTGCATGTCGAATTTGTTCATCCAATTGAACTCTTTTTCTGCGGCAAAAATCCTTTTTCCATTTTGGTAAGTGTCACAATATCATCACATAAACGGCTCAATCGCATACTTTCCGATTGTAAAATATTCGTTAAGTCCTTTCTTGTAGCTTCATCCAATTTTTCATCGGCTAATAAATCACTCACTCCGACTAATGCTGCAATGGGAGTTTTTAATTCATGGGAGAAATTCACTATAAAAATCAGCACGGTGTTGACTACTCTTCTTTAAATCTTCAGCCATCTGATTGACATTTTTGAGCTAATTGATCAATTTCATTATGATATTTTTGCAGTATCTTTTTGGATATTTTTCTACGATGGATTTTATGATTATAATTCCCCTTAGAAATTGCTTTAACTGATTCATTCAAATCAGAAATAGGACGTGTTAAATGAACGGAGCCCCACCACATCACTAAACTACCAATAATAATAATCGTGCCACTAAAAATTAGTAACCAAATCGTTAAACTTGTTTCAATTTTTAAAAGATTTTTAGGAAAAATATGACTGCTACTCCAATAAAACTTGTCGCTATCAATATCCTAAAAAAATAAGCGGAGAAAATATTTCGAAGTGAAAATTGAATTTCTTTTTGTTTATCCATGTTTCATTGTTCCTTTATAGCCTAATCCTCTAACGGTTACAATATCAAAATCTTCATTTCCTTTAAGTTTTTGACGAAGTCTTTTTAATACAAGCATCGATTAAACGTTCATCATAATCTTCTTCCATTCCCCATATATCATCTAACAAATCTAATCGTGTAAAGATTTTTTTCTGGATAACTTAATAATTTATATAACAAGAAAAATTCTTTTTGGGGAATTTGTACTTGTTCTCCTGTTGTTAACTCCGTCATTGTTAAGGCATTGTAATCTAATCGAGTGTGAGTAAAAGTCAGCACTTTTTTTCTGCTTCAAGTTGAGATCTTCTCAGTAATGCTTTCACTCTTAAAACGAGCTCTTCTAACCGTAGAGGCTTCACCATATAATCATCCACCTAATTTAAAAGCTGCTTCTAGCGATTCTAATTGAGATTTTGCTGTTATCATTAAAATAGGCAATGTATGCTTCGTTTCTCGCAATGTTTGAACGAATTCATAGCCGTCCATTTCAGGCATCATAATATCTGAAATGACTAAGTCTATCTGCTGTTTTTCATCAAATGTAAAAGCTTCTTGTCCATTTTGTACGGTATAGACTGAGTAATTTTTCTTGCTTTAATTTTTGTTGAAATCATTGTTTTAATCGCAAAAATCATCTTCACAAACTAATATACTAAACATAGTTCCTCCTTATTAGGAACATTATAGCATATTTTTATAGACGAACTAAACTTCCTTTTTTAATTCATAGACAGTGTCCACATATTCTAATACAGAACGGTCATGAGTAACCATAATAGCACTCTTTTTCTTTTTCTTTTACTTCTCTTTGAATTAATTGTGCAATTTCCTGTGCTTTTTCCGGATCCAAACTCGCCGTTGGTTCATCTGCTAAAATTAATTGTGGATTTTCCGATAAAAGCTCGTGCAATGGCAACTCTTTGTTTTTGTCCACCAGAAATTTGATTTGGGTATAAACGATAACAACCCTCTACCCCTAATTCTTTTAATAATGTTTGAACTTCTTCTTTACGTTTAGCAGCATCTTTTTGTCCTTTTTAATTTAGAAAACCTCTTCTAATTGGTCTCCGACTGTCATATAAGACAATAATTGATGATCTTGGAAAATAAATCCTAATAATTCTAAACGCTTCTTAGTCCATTCACTTTGCGTTACATTTGTTAAATTTTGATTTGCTATACGGATTTCTCCTGAATCAGAAGATAATAATAATCCAGCAATCGATAAAAATGTTGATTTTCCTGAACCTGAAGGCCCTACAATAGCAACAAATTCCCCTTTATTCACTGTCAAATTCAAATCATGAAGAATTTCTCTTTTTGCATTCCATCCATAAATGATTTTTGTAATATTTTTTTAATTCAATAACTGACATTTTATTCACCCTTTCCACCAATGACTTCAATTGGGTCTACTTGTTTAATTTTTTAAGATAGATAATGTTCCACATAATATAGAAATCATAATAAAGTTTAATGCAATTGTTACATTTCCTTGTAATGTCATATAAAAAGGCATTGAACTTGGGAGAACAAAAACTAAACCTAAAGCACACCCTAATCCAATACTTACTCCGATAATAGATAAAATACTAATTTGAGATAATTGAATCATGGTAATTTGTTTCATAGACATTCCAATTGCTTTTAACACTCTCAAATTGTTGTAATTTTTGTAGTGTTAAAATATAGAAGAATACTCCTAAAAACTGCTGAGGACGCTACTAATAATACCCATGTAATCATTGTTGAGAGTTAGATTTGTAGCAGTATACCCTGGAATTTTTTAATTAATTCTTTTTGAATTGTAGACAACCAATTGACTTGATAAATCTTCTGAATTGATTGTTTTGATTCGTTACAATTGTTTGTGGCTTCCCAAAGTGTAATTTGGATCAATGCGCATCGCTTCATATGTTTCTGTTGTTACAAAACTGCAATCGAACTATGTCCATATTTAGCATTTTTTTGCAAAAAGCTACTACTGTTAAATTCTCTTTTTGAAGTTTTATCTTGAATCGTATCTCCTACTGCAATTCCTTTTTTCTTTATACGATTCATCTAATACGACTTCTTGATTGCCTAATTTTTTCTAATGAATAATCCATCGTTTCTACTTTTACTTGATACTAAATTTAATTGATCAATTGCAAAAACGTTACATCTTGATTATTATCTTCATCTTCTTTAGAAAGAGATGAACGTTGAATGACTAACCCAAAAGAATCTTCTAATTTTAACGCTTCAATTTCTGTTACATTTTGATTTGTTAAATTAGAAAAAAGGATAACCCCTTGCGAATCTTTTCGAAAGAATATAATGTACTTCTCCAAAATTTTCAATTTGTGCAGTAATAATTCTTCCTAAACCATTTGACAATCCAGATAAAAAGATAACCATAAACATCATTATGACGATTAATACCTCGATTAAAATAAATTTTTTAGGTTGATATTTAATTTTCATTCCATGCAATTTTCATATAAATTTCTCCTTTGTTCTCAATGTATATGTCTACTATAAAAAGAGAAAAATGACCTGAATATGACATTGATAAAAATAACCCGTTGATTAAACAACGGGTTATCTTTTAAATTCCAAAACTAATTCTGAGTCCTTCATTTACTTTTTTCCATAAAGGCATCATCAACTTCTGTTATTTTTTCAATCAATCGAACTTTATCAATTGTACGAACTTGTTCTAATAATACAGTAGATTCCCTACTAAATTGAAATTGATCTTTTTGAATTTCAATATGCGTTGAGTAAATTTGCTTTTTCATGTTTTGCCGTAATAGCAGCGACAATGACCGTCGTACTAAAATGATTTCCAACATCATTTTTGAACAATTAGAACAGGGACGTTTTCCTCCTGTTCACTTCCTACTACAGGAGACAAGTCCGCTAAATATACTTCTCCTCGTTTTACCATTTATCTTTCTCCTAATCATCATTTATAACTTCTTTTGCACACGATCACTAATTAAACAAAGTAGATTCATATGAAATTGTGTGACTTCTATGAGATAATTCTTCTGCAGTAATACACTCATTGCCATTTTTTCCTAATAGAGTTACCTTTGTTCCAACAGGCATTTCATAAGGAAGACGAATCATATATTGATCCATACATACTCGTCCAACAATCGGACATCTTACCCCTGAAAACAATGACTTCACCGGGGAGCATACGCACGAAGATAACCATCAGCATATCCTACTGGTAATGTGGCAATCCATTCGTCTTCACTACAAGTATAGGTAGCACCATAACTAATTGTGTCTCCTGCATGTAATTGTTTTTACAAAAACAATCTCCGTTTCCCAAGTTAATGCTTTTTCTAATGGTAATGTATCAGGAAGTCTTAACCCTCCATTAGAAGGATTTAATCCATACAAGCCAATACCCCAGCGAATGACATTTGTTGTTAATCCTTCATGCCAAATAGCTGCAGCTGAATTTGAACAATGAACATAAGTAGGACGTTGTTCTAAAGCTTCCACACACTCGTTAAATGATGTTAATTGGTGTTCAAACTGACTCGTATCTGCTTCATCAGCAGTCGCAAAAATGTGTAAAGATACCTTCAAAAATAAATTGCGCATCATATTCTCTTAGAAATTGTTCTATCTCTTGAACTTGCTCTGGTGTTCGAACTCCAATTCTTCCCATCCCTGTATCAATCGCTAGATGCACAATCAGTTGCTTTCCATCTGGAATTAGAGTCTGTGCTTTTTCTAACCAATCTAAGGAACTCACTGTAGTAGATATACGATAGTCACAGAGGATTGGTACATCTTCTAATCGGCTAATTCCTAATATTAGAATCGGTTCTTGGAACCCTTCTTGTCTTAATTGAATCGCTTCATCTAATAATGCGACACAAAATCCCGCAACTCCTTCTTCATGAGCCGCTTTTAGCCACTTCCATCATTCCATGTCCATAAGCATTTGCCTTTTACTACGGCAAAAAAATATCTGTATTGGGATAATGATCTTTAACAGCTTTTAATATTTTGTTTAATTGCATTTAAATGAACGATTACACGTGTATTCCTATGAATTGCAGGAAACATATCTTCACTTTCCTTCTTCTATATTTGGGGAGTCTCTTCTAATATAACGACAGCATACGCATCATGGTTTGTATGCGTGATACTGACATGTTTTTGATAATGGTGCGGAGCAGTTAATACTGGTTGTCCAGTCTCAGCATTTAGAATTTCAATCTCTTGAAAAGACATACAGCTTCCTATTCCAGTGCCTAACGCTTTAGAATACGCTTCTTTTTGCTGCGAATCTTCCAGCTAAGTATTCAACTTTTCTTTTTCATCCCTAAAGTTTCATACACAGAATATTCCATTGGAGTTAATACTCGTTGAATGAAAGATGAATCTTGTACTACAATTTTTTCAATTCGTGATAATTCAATAGCATCCATTCCGACACCAATAATCGCCATTTCAATTCTCCCTTTAAAAACATAATGTTACTTCTTATTGTATCAAATGAAATACTATTTGTCAGAATTTTTTAAAAAGTTTATAAATTAATCTAATAAATTTTTAAAATACATTATGCAGCATAATATCAAAAAAGACGACCGAAGCCGTCTTGAAAAATTATTATTCTACTATTCGTCAGCAGACAAACATTCGTCTAATTCTATTAAAAGAAATACTTAATCGTTTTGCACCTTCTTCTTTCGAGAGAAGACCATCTTTAATTAAATTGATAATCATCATTTTCTTTCCATGTTCGATACCGTGTAATTTTCCTTTTTCGATTCCTTCTGCTATCCCCTCAGCTTTTACCTTCTGCTAACCCTTGCATTCTTGCATCTTTCTTTTCCTTTTCTATAGTCGCTAAAAACTTGAATATGCTTGGAGATATCGTGTTCTTTCATCGTACATTTCTCGCTCCTCCTTTGTCCAGTCTATTCGGCTCACAATACGATCAGCTTGTTCTAATATCTTTTTCTGGTTTTTGTGTATAGGGTTGATTTCCAAAAATTCAATCCAACGCACTTTCTTGTATTCTTGTATCTTATCTTTATTATACTTCTAATTCTAAAAATGCCATTAAAGCCAAGTCTTGTTCTTCTTCAAATCCTTTAAAATAGACTTTCAATTCATCATTTGTATCTTTAAAGCAATATACGTGAACCATTTTTATCGTCCTTAAAATATCTTTTTGAGTGATGGCAATGGTATACACTGGTAACAATTCTTCGGCGAGTTTATGGGTTTCTACCCATCTTTTTATGTTCATCTGCATTTTTAGTCACTTGATTACATAGATATAACCATAAACGTTTAATAAAGTCAAATTGATAAGCTACTTGGATTTCAATAATGACCTGTGTACCATCATTTCAATTCAGCTAATACATCGATACTAGTTACATAAGTCTTTATATCTTCAAATTGATGATTGTGTATTTGGGTTCCATCAAGTATTTTTTGACATGGTGGACAGGTAAGTCTAGAATGTCCCTTATAAACTGTGCTGTAATTTCAGGATTACTGAAAAACTTTTCTTTGCCATTAAATCCATCATCGGTCTTGCATCTTTAATACGTTCTACCATTTTTTATCATCCCTTAATTTTATTTTGAACTAGAATAGTAATGAAAAGTGATTCTATCTTCATCTTCTAGATACGAAAAGGACGAAAAATATTTTTATCGTAACTTTTTTTAATTTTTAAAACAGGATATCTACTATGATTTATTGTATCTAAAAAGACGACTCGAAGTGTACTGCACCCCAAAAAGTTAGAACATAAAAATCTAACTTTTGGGGTGTTTTTAATGAAATTAACATATGAGGACAAAATACAAATCTATCAGCTATGGAAACAAGGTGAAAACTTAAAGAATCTTTCAAAAATTATAATGTCACCGTACGTAATCTTGATTGCTTAGTTAAATTTATTGATAGATATGGAATAGAAAGTGTCAGAAGAAGCGCTACTATTCTCCAGAATTAAAGCGGAAATAATGGATAAAGTTCTTCTAGACGGTCGTTCACAATTAGAGTGTATCAATGGACTATGCACTTAAAAAGTCGAGGTCTACTCCCAAATTGGCTAGCACACTATAAGAAAAATGGGTATACTATTGTTGAGAAAACAAGAGGGAGAACAAATCAAATGGGACGCAAGCCAAAGAAAAATTAGAAGAAATGACAGAATTAGAACGTCTTCAGCTAGAAATGAATACTTAAGAGCGGAGAATGCAATTCTAAAAAGTTGAGAGAACTCCGATTGAAGGAGGAAAAAGCGAAAGAAGAAAGACTAAAATTGTTCAAGAATTAATCGGTGAGTTTACATTAGTATTCTTCTTAAAGTGATTAAATTAGCTCGCTCAACATACTATTACCATTTAAAACAAATTAATCAACCAGATAAGAATCAAAGGCTTTCAAAGATGAAATACAAGACATTTTTATAGAACATAAAGGTAACTATGGTTACCGTAGAATCCATTTAGAACTGAGAAATCGTGGTTTCAAAGTGAATCATAAGAAAGTGCAACGCTAATGAAAATTCTTGGATTAATGGCTCGCATTCGTCGTAAACGCAAGTATTATTCACATAAAGGAGATGTTGGTAAGAGATCAGATAATCTGATTCAACGTAATTTTGAGGATCTAAAACCAATGGAAAAATGCTATACAGATATAACAGAGTTTGCCATTCCAAGTAGTGAACAGAAACTATATTTATCACCGTTTTAGATGGATTTAACAGTGAAATTATTGCATGTATAATCTTTCCGCTCACCTAACTTACTGCAAGTAAATACAATGTTAAATGAGGCGTTTACAGATGAGAAGTACGAGAACACAATTCTCCATAGTGACCAAGGTTGGCAATATCAGCATGATTCTTATCATCATTTTTAGCGAATAAAAGGTATACTGCCGTCTATGTCACGTAAAGGAAACAGTGCAGATAGTGGTATGATGGAATCTTTCTTTTGGTATTTTGAAATCAGAAATGTTTTATGGATTTGAAAAGGAATTTAAGTCTCTTTGACGAATTAGAGAAAGCTATTATCAATTATATTGATTACTACAACAATAAACGTATAAAAATTAAACTGGATGGACTAAGTCCTGTAAAAATACAGGATGTATCATTCAAACTCTGCTAGTATTGGCTTAACTAGAAAAATCTATTTGAGGGCAAGAAAAAACGCGCCAAAAATTTGGCGCGAACCCCTAGAGGTTATTCATACATTTTGTTTTTATTAATCAAAAGAGACGACTTAAGTCGTCTCAAAAAGTCTAACTTTTTGGGGTCACTTCAAAGCTGTCTTTACTTCTTTTACTCCATTGATCATTATCCATAATAAATGGTTTTTGCAAGCCATCTCCTGTATAATGTTCATATTTTGTTGCTAAATATTTATAACTATCTTCTTTACTCGCAAATTTAATGGCTTGATATGGTTCTTCAAATGTTAATTTTTCAACAAATAAAATCCATCTTCTGCTGGTACTAAAACTCCTACATGTCCTACAAATAAGTATTCTCCATCTAAGTTATCATGTAAAATAACGAAAGCATTCTTGCATGTTCATTAAATTCAAATTTTTAAAGAATTTTTCCATTTTTCTGCGTGAACTTTCACATCGGTCGTAGCTTCTGTTTTTCACACGTGAGAATAAAATATCAAACTCTTGCTTATCCTTATCATTCATTAAATTACCTTTATCAATCGCATCATTATCTAAAAATAATAATTCATCATTTTTCTCAATTAAAGGAATTTTAACGGTATTTTTCAATAGCGTATAGGTTGTAATTCTACAATTTGTTCCTACAAAGTCTCCCTTTTCTTACAAAAGCGAACTAATTTTTCAACATCATATTCTGTAGTTGTAAATGTTTTAAAATCTCCCTGTTAATTCTGTTTCTCCAACCGTGTGATTATAATCATTTTACGGAGTTAAAGAATTCATCTACACTATTTTTATCTAAATAAGCATATAATGACTCTACTTCTTCTGCACTTACTTGATTATTTAAATTCGAATAAGATGCATTCCACGAGACAGGTTCTTTTTGAAGTTGAGTTGTTTCTATTTCTTCTTTTGTACTTCCATTATGTTTTCGAATTTGGGCTACAAAGCAGCTAAACTCAGCACAAATGCTGTGCAAAAACTAAATTTTACTAATTTACTATATTTTTCATTTGTTTCTCCCTTATCAAAAATTTTTAAAACTTACTTTTTAATTTATCACTATACAATTTCCAAAAACTACCTTTTTATATAAAAAGATATTATCTATACAAGATAACGTTTTCATTATTATAACATGTATTTAATAAAAAGCTTTAGTGATTTTATCTTGATAGAATTTAAATACAAAAAGACGACCGAAGTCGTCTTCTACTGATTATTTTTGACGGATTGTAAATCCTTTGTCAGATTTCTTTTTATGATTTCTACGACGAGAATCTTTTACTCTTATATCCAGCGAGTATATTCTTCATCTAACCCACGACCACGGCGATCTTCTTTACGTTTGAGCTTCCTTTACCATTACGACCTCGGTTATCTTTACGCTCACTGCGATTGTAATTTCCACGGTTATTGCTACGTTTACGGTTTGGTAATGGACGTTCTGGAGTGATTTTAACAGGAATTTCTGTTGGGTCTTTAATCATTCCACTTACTAATAATGCTGCTGAATTCTTCTGCTTCATATTCATCTAATAAATAAGAAATAGCTTCTTTGAAACGACGTGTGTCTACTGACTTCATCTTTTTCATCAATTTGCTCAATAGCAGATTTCATTTGTCCTTCTATTGCTTCCATTTTGAGTTGGTGGACGTAATGCCGTCATTCTCTTACGAGTTAAATCTTCAATTACTCGTAAATAATCCATTTCATTTGGTGTTACAAAGTAACTGACATCCCTTCTTGACCAGCACGTCCTGTACGTCCAATACGGTGAACATAACTTTCTGGATCTTGTGGAATATCATAGTTATAAACATGCGTTACACCTGAAATATCTAATCCACGTGCTGCTACGTCTGTTGCTACTAAAAATATCTAAATGATTATTTTTGAAATCACGTAAAACGCTCATACGTTTTTGTTGACTTAAATCACCATGAATTCCTTCTGCACGAAAACCTCATTTCAAGTCCACGTGCTAATTCATCCACACGACGTTTTGTACGACCAAACACAATCGTTAATTCTGGTGTTTGAACATCTAATAAACGAGTCATAATATCAAATTTTTCGAAATCTTTACATTTTACAAAATATTGATCAATTAATGTCGCTGTCATTTCGCTTGATTTAATACGAACATGTTCAGGTTCTTTTCATAAACTGAACTCCAATTCGTTTAATATCATCTGGCATTGTGGCAGAGAATAATAACGTTTGGCGGTTTTTCTGGAACTAATTTAATAATTGATTCGATATCTTCTAAAAATCCCATGTTTAACATTTTCATCCGCTTCATCTAATACTAATGTTTCAATATTATCTAAGCGAAGTGTTTTTCTAGAAATGTGGTCTAATAAACGTCCAGGTGTTCCTACTACGATATGTGGTTGATCTTTTTAATTGGCGAATTTGACGACCGATATCTGCTCCACCATAAACTGCTTGTACATGAATTTTTATCTTTTCCTAAGCGATATAATTCCTCTTGAGTTTGAATCGCTAACTCACGTGTTGGAGCAATCACTAATCCTTGTACTTTACGATTACGAAGATTAATTTTTGAAGCATTGGTAATCAAAAGAGCTGTTTTTCCCTGTACCTGTTTGCGCTTGACCAATCACATCTTTACCTGCTAAAAAGCCAATGGAATCGTTTGTGATTGGATAGGTGTTGCTTCCTCAAACCCCATTTTTCAATAGATTCTAATAAGGCTGAATCTAAGCCTAATTCATTAAATTTCATATTTTCCTCCTTGTACTGCTGAAGAGAAGCACACGAGGTATCTTAACCTTCACAATAAAAGTCTGGAACACCTTGAGCTCCAGACTTCTGAACATACGAGATTATACAATATTACTTGTTCAATCTTCATGATATATATCATTACATTTGTGTAAACTTCTCAACTCTCCAAGTACTATAGCATGTTCAAAAGCTAGATTGCAAAGAAAAGCCCTTTGATTTCACAAAGTGAAATACTGATCAAATAGAATTTATGCTTCTTTTAATGCCTCTACAACTGCTAATAATCCAGTACCATTACTAGATTTCACTAATACTTGGTCATTTTGATTTGCAAATCTTCTTTTAATAATTGAATCAATGCAGCTTTATCACTTTCAACATAATGTAAGTGAGATGCTTCAAAACGAGATTTTTAACGCTTCATATAAAGCACTCATTTCTTCCCCGTATAAATACACTTCTTGAATTTTTCTGGGAACATTACTTCAGAAATACTTGCGTGTAATGCTTTTGATTGTTCTCCTAATTCACGAATATCTCCTAATACGACAATTTTACGTCCTTTGGTTGCTACTGATGTAAAAGGATTGAATGACAGATTTCATCGCAATCGGACTTGCATTATACGCATCATTTAAAATTTTAGAACCATTAATACCCTCTACCCATTGCGTACGATTTTTGTTAATTCAAAATGCTGAATTAGCTTCAATAGCTTGTTCTAACTCTACACCACATTCTAATCCTACTTGAAGGGCAGCTAACGCATTATTGACATTGTAAGCTCCTAATACAGGGAGTTGAACTGAATGTCTAGAAGGTTTTACTAAATCAAAAATAGTATGGTCTTCAAATAGTTGAATATTATCAGCCTGAATCACACTATTCGTACCTTTCTCCGAACGGTAACACCTTAAAGTGTTCTTCTGCCTGCATTTCTTCTAGTTGTTGTTCTAATAAAGGTTCATTAGCTGGGAAAATGATACTTCCTTTTTCACGCAATCCTTTTTGAAAGATTTCTAATTTAGCCTTTGTAATTCCTGACGACTTCCTAAATTTTTCCATATGAGATTCACCAATTAGAGTAATCACCGCTACAGAAGGTTTTTGCAAGTTTGCTTAAAAATTCAATTTCACCAAAATCACTCATGCCCATTTCTAATACTAATTGTTTCCGTATCTTCTGGCATATCTAAAATCGTTTGAGGTAATCCGATATCATTATTAAAAATTCCCTTGTGTTTTTATAAATACGATAACGACTAGCAAGTACTGCAGCTGTCATATCTTTTGTCGTCGTTTTCCCAGAACTTCCTGTGATGCCGATAACATTTGGTTGAACTTTTTCTAAATACCATTTTGCTAACTCTTGAAAAAGCTTCTAGTGGATCATCTACCCAAATCGCACAAATTCCTTCTGGTGGAGTTTGGTCTTGTCTTCCCCAAAATACAGCTTTTGCTCCCTGAGCTGTTGCTTGTTGAATATAATCATGTCCATCTGTTTGTCCTTTCAAAGGAATAAATAGACTATTTTTGAGATAATTTTCTTGTATCAAATGAAACTGATTCAATCATATCAAAAACGATAATCTGTTTGATAATCAATTGCTTTTAACAGCTTTTTACAATTTTGTGCAACTGTTCCGATTGCCATGTTTTACTTCCTCTCTCAAAAAGCGCCTCTGTGAGGCGCCTTTCTTATCCATTTTGTCGATCCTTATAACGTTTTTAAAAGCTAATTGAATTAATTCTTCAACTAAATCTTTATAAGAAATTCCTGTTTTCTCCCCAAAGAAGTGGATACATACTAAATTGAGTAAATCCTGGTAAAGTATTTACTTCATTAATGTAAATATCATTTGTTTCCGTTAAGAAGAAATCACATCTTGTTAACCCACTACCATCGATGGCACGGAATGCTTTTTGCAGAATATTCTCTTACTTTTTGCAGAAACTTCATCTGAAATTTGCGCTGGAATTTCTAATGTAACGAGTATTGTTAACATATTTTTCATTGTAGTCATAAAACCACTAGTCTTAACAATTTCTCCTACAACTGAAGTGTTCGCTTCGTCATTTCCTAGAACCGCACATTCAATTTCTCTTGCTTCAATTCCTTGTTCTATTTGCTATTCTACGATCATATTTCAAAGGCTTCAACAATTGCATTCGTTAATTCTTCACGATTTTTCTGCTTTTGAAATTCCTACACTTGATCCCCATATTGGCTGGTTTAACAAATACTGGGTAAATTAATGTTCCTTCAATTTTATTATAAATACTTTCTGGATTTTGTTTTCCATTGAGTTTTTATTAAATGGAACATATAGTAGTAATAGTAATCCTGCTTGTTGGAATAATTGTTTACTTGTAATTTTATCCATTCCACAAGCACTTGCCTAATACTCCACAACCGACATAAGGAACATCCATCATTTCAAATAACCCTTGAATCGTTCCATCTTCCCCATTTTGGTCCATGTCAAACAGGAAAACAACACATTCCTCTTCTTTTTAAATCATAAGGAGTTACAAGTACACCTGTCGAAACTTCTCCTTCACTTGTTGTACAAGTGAGCCTCTTGACTTACTTCTAATCTTAATGCTTCAGAAAAAGCTACAGGTCCTTTTTAATGGTTCACCTTTAAGCCATTCTCCTTTTTGATTAATATAGACTGGTTGAACTTCATAATAATCAAAATAGATTTCTTTTAATAATTGAAAAAGCCGTTAAAATTGAAATATCATGTTCAGCACTTTTGCCTCCATAAACGACTATAATTTTCATAAACAATCCTCCAACTAGAACTATCTTTTCTAGATACTTCTTTCATAGTTCATGCACTAGTATATCAAATGCACTATAAACTGACAAGGCACTCGCATTTTTACCAAAAACACCTTCCAGAAAAATATAAAAAGAGCCAAGTGAACTTGACTCTTCAACAGATTTACGATTATTCCTTGGCTGGTCGGTGTATCCAGCATCTCAGGTACCTCAATAATGTGCGGCAGGAACCCTTTCTGCCCTCAAAGAATAATACTTGTTATCTGTATTTTTACGGCTTATTATTTTTATTGTCAACTTTCCAGTCTCCACTAAATAATCAGGATTGCAATTTGATAATCTGTTATTGTATACATACTAGGTATATAATAAAAATCCTTAGAACCATGAATTTTTAATGCTACTAAAACATTATCTTCAAAAATCTTTTACATACTCTATACTCAGATTTTTCATTTGAGTTCATTCCTACATAATCTGGATTATTTATAATTTCTTCTATCTTATCAAAAATATTTTTAAAGCATCTATATGGTTTCTTTTAATTAAATGTTTTTCAAAGATTAGTTTTTGAATACTTAATATTCTGAACTTCACTAACTATACCTAATAATTCCTTAATATACCTCTCAACTTTCATTATCCAATCCTCCCACATAAAAGTGTAGCAAAACTTGTTAACTATTGTGGGAAGTATTATAGAAATTATCACAATAGTAAAAATAAATGAAATCTATCTTATGTAAGTAGTAAATTTTAATTTGACTTTTGATAAAACTTTAACCTTTTAAATCTAAGAATTTCAAATTAAATATCCCTCTTCAGAAATACCCTCTTCTTTTAAGGAACAATATGAATGATCCCCCACAATAAAAATGATCTAACAATTCAATTCCCCATCATTTCTCCACATTCTGATAATCGTCTTGTAAAATCAATATCCGCTTGAGAAGGCGTAACATTTCCACTTGGATGATTATGCCCGATAATAGATTCTTGCTGCAGAAAAACGAACCGCTTCTCTAAAAATTTCTCTTGGATGAACGACTGCTTGATTCAATCCTCCTCGAAAAATAATCTTAATCACTTCATTTTTCGAATTTAAAAATAATGCAATTAAATGTTCTTGGTATAAAATCTTTTCAATTCTTCCATAATACATTCTCCCTGCTTTTTGTGAGCTTGTAATATGTCCTAATTTTGTTTGCTTTTGCTGTTTCCTAATCGAATTCTAATTCCATTGCAGCTTTTTAATTCAATAGCTTTTTGTTCGTCCAATTCCATGAATCGCCATTAATTCTTCCACTGTTGCCATTTTTAATGTAAATAAATCTTCAAACGTATTCAACACAACTTTTGCTAATTGCAATACATTTAATTCTCTGGATCCTGTCCGAAAGCAAAATTGCTAATAATTCATAAGTTTCTAAACTTTTTAGCTCTAATTTTTCTAATCGTTCTCTTGGCATAGATTCTAATGGGCAATTCTAATAATTGTTGATCCATTTCCATTTTTATTTCCCCCTTTTTGCAATAGTTACTTTCAACTTATATATACTGCAAAAAGGCTTAAAATATTTATTTTATAGAAAATTTTTCTCACAAAAGAAATAAAAATAAAGAGAACCTGTAATCCAAAGTATTTCTTGGTCTGACCTTTTGTTAATATAATTTCTCGATAGAATTGTTGAGCATTCTCTACAAATTCCATCTCACTAGAAGGGTAGTCCGTTTTTCAATTGCACCTGTCATACTCAAATGTTGTTACTACTAAACGAGCTTCAGGTAACTCTTTTCGTAAATAATCAGACCATTTCTATATAGTGTTTTTCTCTTTAAAGCAGAAAAATAAAATCGTATGTTGAGCTCCAGTTTTTTCCATATTGTTTCACCGTTTCAACAAATCGTTTTAATGCATGAATATTATGAGCTCCATCTAATATTATCTGTGGGGCTTTGATGCACTACTTCCATTCTTCCTGGCCAAGTAACCGTTTGGAAACTTTCTTGAATGGCAGATAGTTCAATTGGCAGTTGGAATTTCTTTTCAAATCGTAAAAAGCATTCTAACGCTACTGCAGCATTTTTCTAATTGATACTTTCCTTTTAAATTCAAATAAGGAATGTGAATTTGAGTATCTGAATTTGTAAAATAAACCCTCTTCAAACAGTTCAATTTTAAACTCTCGTTCAAACGTATGTAGGTCACAATTATAAGCTTTTTCCAACTACTTCAGCTACTTGTAGTGCTTCTGTTGGTAAATTTCTAATATAACTGCTTGGTTTCGTTTGAAAATTCCCGTTTTTTGAATTGCAATTTCTTCAAGCGTATTTCCTAACATTTCTTCATGATCCATCCCAATTGATGTAATCACGCTCATCGTTGAATGGACAATATTAGTTGTATCTAATAATCCACCAATCCCTACTTCTAATAAAAGCAACTTCCACTTTTTCTAGAAAAATACACTAACGCCATAGCCGTCATAATTTCAAAAGAAACTTAATGGTTCATACTCATCTATCAATGTTGCTTCTGCTTGTTGAACGAGATTTCCAACCATTTCAAAAATCTTCTTCAGGCATTACGTTACCATTCATTAAAAACGATCTGTATAATCGAGTTAAATGAGGGGAAAACAAACGCTCCCTACCCTTTGCCCATGATGAACAAATAAGGACGATAACATCGCAATTGTTGAACCTTTTTCCATTTGTTCCCGTTACATGAATTATCGTATAATCTTCCTGAGGATTTCCAAGAAGAGACATATACTCTCATTCTGTCTAATCCGTATTTTCGTTTATATTTCATTCGATCTAAGATCCACTCTCTAACTGTTTGCATGAACTCCCCTTCTTTCATTTTCATCATACAAATTCCCTCTTCAACTCTACAAAGAAATATTAAACTTTCTACCTCCATCTAAACAAAAATGGTTCTATAATTTATAGGGTATATAAAAGGGCTTCATCCCTTTTATTAAAAGCGTCCAAACTATTTAAAAGGAGATGAAAACCCTAGTTGTGCTACAAATCAAAGATAAAAATATAAAATGGGAAGATAATGTGGAGGAAGTGTATTTTAAGAAGAAACAAAGCCTGTTTTTCTTCGCTACCTATACCTATTGTCAGATGCTTGCCCTAATTATGGTTGAGTAAAGCGTGATTTTTTCTATTGTTAAAAAACGGTACTCGTAGCTTCTAGAATTACGCTTAATCTGGTTTCTGGATTGCCTGCTTTTCTTAAATTAAGAAAACAGCGTTTCTTCTCCATAGTTTTACTGCTGATACAACTAGTATCGTTAAACAACTAGATTTAGCTTTTCTTATTGACAAGCCAGCTAGGATTTACTAAAAATATGAATGAACCGAATATAATATTCATTCACCCTGAAGGAGGAAAGGTCAAATTGGACAAAAAAACAAGCTTTTAAAAACAGCGGCCTACGAAGTTTTTTTCGAAAAAGGGTTACAAGGCAACAGGAATTTCAGAAATTGCTAGACAAGCTGGCATGGCAGTAGGATCTTTTTATAATTATTACGAGAGTAAAGAAGCTCATTTTTCTAGACATCTACATAGGTGAAAACAACCGTGTTCGCCAAGCTATGATCGAAGAACTGGATTGGGAAATTGATATGATTGATCTTATTAGTCAACTCTTTGCTCAGTCCAGAGCACTCGTTTCTTCCAATAAAAATCCTTGCAGAATGGTACAATCCCTGCTATAGCAGATGAGTTGCATAGCTACTATTCCTCAGAAGAAGGCAAAGTCACAAATCCATTTCATAAATTTCTAGTTAAAAACTTTTACAAATCGTATGCAGGCTGAAGGGTATTCTCCAGAAAAAGATTCAAAGAGATTTTTACAAGTTTACAACCTATTTTACTACATGGATATGCATATCACGGAAAAAGATTTTTCCAGATATAGGCAAAACTGTCGAAATACTTGCAACCAACTTCATAAAAGGAGTTCTAAAATAAAGAAAATGGTTTTCTTTATTTTTTTGAAAAATATGTGAATGAATTTTATTTCGATTCATTCAAAAAATAAAAACAGGAGTCATAAAAATGAAAAGAGGTAAAAAAATGTTTATTGTCATTCTATCAATACTTGGATTACTAGCCCTTATAACTTGGGGTGCCATCGCCTATCTTGGACGAAGTCAGAAATTATCAATAAAATCCATCGAAAACCCCAGAGGAGATCTGTATTTAATTCATATCACAAAGCCGAGTCATCAAACCTGGAAAGCTGGGGCTTTTGCTAAGTTTACACTCCCTGATACGTCGTCCGCTACTAGGAAAAACGAAGCTAAGGGAGATCAGACCAGTCGATGGCTAACCATTGCCTCCACACCTGATGAAGATGAAATCCTCATTTTAACGCATAATAGTGGTAGCCACTTTAAAGAAACTTTGGCACATTTACCGGCTGGAAGTGAGATTGAGATGAGTTGGCTTGAATCCTCTTTAACCGTTAAAGATACGAACCAGCCACTAGTTTGCTTTGCATCTGATGTTGGTATGTCTGCTCTACGCCCCTTATCAAAGAATGGGCTGGTAAAGCTCCGATTATTCTCAACCATTTTGACAAAGGAGTTACTATTTTCGATAATGAGATGAAGGAACTGGCTCAAAACACATCGAATTTTACTTATAAAACTAGCGATGAACTTTCTCAAAGTCAAGCATTTTTAAAACACGCTATTGATGAATACGGCAATCAAGCCAGCTATCTCATCACAGGTCAGCCCTGATGATGTAAAATGAGATAAAGAATTTTTTTAAAGGAAAATGGCATTGATAACAAAAATATCCAAGTAAGCTCGTTTACAGGTTTGAAAATAAAAAGCAATCTGTCTTCTGTATATCTGAATCATTCCGGTTCTATAATTTATAGGGTTGATGGAGAAAATCCACCAACCCTATTTTTAGTGTATACAAAAAGGGCTTCACCCCTTATATTAAAAGGCGTCCAAACTATTTACTACAACAACTAAAAAGGAATTAAGCAACCTGACGCTGCTTAATCCCTTCACTAAAAATTGTTTCATCAACCCCTATTTGACAAAGAGCCTGCAAAATCCTGCTAGTGATTTCTCACCAACAGGATTTGTCTTATTTATTTCATGGCATCATTATGCTAATGTTTTTAATGTTGCAATACGTTCTAGAACTGCTGACGTTGGTCAGCGTATTCTTTTCCTTTTGCACGTTCTGCTTTCTACGACAGCTTCTGGTGCTTTCGCAACGAATTTTTTTCATTTGATAATTTTTCTCTACGATTCACTTCATCTTGTAGTTTAGCCGCTTCTTTTTCTAAACGAGCAATTTCATCATCAATATTGATTAATCCTGCTAATGGTAAATAGATTTCAGCTCCGCTAATGACACTTGTTACAGCATGACTTGGTGCTTCACTATCTAAACCATATTCAAATGATTCAGGATTACAGAAACGAGCAATATAGCTTTCATTTTCTGATAAAAATGTCTTGAATATCCGCATTTGAAGTTTTTGGCAACAATCGCAATTGGTTTTCGATAATGGTGTATTCATTTCATTTCTGCTTGTACGAACGGAACGAATAAAGTCCATTAAGAATTCCATTTTTCTGCTGCTGCTTCATCCATTTGACTTTCTTGTACAATTGGATATTGAGCTACTACTAATGACTCTCCAATATGAGGAACTGATTGCCAAATTTCTTCTGTTACGAATGGCATAATTGGATGTAATAAACGTAATGTTTGATCTAATACATACACTAAAAATGCTACGAGTTGTTAATTTAGCAGCTTCATCATTTCCTGCTAATGTTTCTTTAGACATTTCAATATACCAGTCACAGAAATCATCCCAAATGAAACGATATAATAGACGACCTGCTTCACCAAATTCAAATTTTCGAATAATTCTGTTACTTTAGCAATGACTTGATTTAAGCGAGTTAAAATCCATTTGTCTGCTAATGTTTTTTCACCAGTGATATCTAATTGATCCACTGTTAAATCACCAATATTCATTAATGCATAACGACTAGCATTCCAGATTTTATTGATAAAGTTCCATGCAGCATCCATTTTATCAGTTGAATAACGAACGTCTTGTCCAGGTGCTGAACCATTTGCTAAGAACCAACGTAATGCATCTGCTCCCGTATTGTTCGATAACTCCATTGGATCTAACCATTACCCAAAGAGATTTACTCATTTTTACGTCCTTGGCTATCTCGAATTAATCCGTGAATTAATACATTTTAAATGGACGTTTGCCAGTAAATTCTAATCCTTGGAACATCATACGACTTACCCAGAATGTTAAAAATATCATAACCTGTTACAAGTGTACTTGTTGGATAGTAACGTTTATAGTCGCTAGCTTCAACATCTGGTCAACCCATTGTTGAAAATGGCCATAATGCAGATGAGAACCATGTATCTAATACATCCACATCTTGTGTCCAGTTTTCTGCATCTGCTGGAGCTTCCATTCCAACGTATACTTCACCTGTTTCATTATGATACCATGCTGGAATTTGATGTCCCCACCATAATTGACGAGAAATTACCCAGTCATGAATATTTTCCATCCAACGTAAGTAAGCATCATTAAAACGTGGTGGATAGAAATTAACCGTATTGTCTTCTTCTGCACGTTGTGCTTGAATTGCTTGTTCTGCTAAAGGTCCCATTTAACAAACCATTGTTTTTGATAAACGAGGTTCTACAACAACATCTGTACGTTCAGAATGTCCCACACTGTGAACATGTTTTTCGATTTTCACAAGAAGACCTGCTTCTTCTAAATCTTTAACAATAGCTTTACGAGCTGCAAAACGATCCATACCTTCGTATTTTCCAGCTAATTCATTCATTGTAGCATCATCATTCATCACATTTTACACGTGGTAAATTTGACGATTACCTACCTCAAAGTCATTTTGGGTCATGAGCAGGTGTAATTTTTACAACCCCTGTTCCAAAATCTTGTTCAACATACTCATCAGCAATAATTGGAATTTCTTTTCCAACTAATGGTAAGATAACTGTTTTTCAATCAATGCTTGATAACGTTCATCTTCAGGGTGAACTGCAACAGCAGTATCTCAAGTAGCGTTTCAGGACGAGTCGTCGCAACTTCTAATACTCCCACTTCCATCTGCTAATGGATAATTCATATGGTAGAAAGCACCTTCTACATCTTTATGAATAACTTCGATATCTGATAATGAAGTTTTTGCTTTTTGGATCCCAGTTAATAATGTATTCTCCACGGTAAATCAAGCCTTTTTTTCATATAATGTTACGAATACTTTTTAACAGCATCTGATAACCCTTGGTCTAATGTGAAACGTTCACGGCGATAGTCTACTGAAATTCCCCATTTTTGCCCATTGTTCACGGATATGGCTGGCATATTCTTCTTTCCATTCCCATGTTTGTTCTAAGAATTTTTCACGTCCAAAGGTCATAACGAGATAAAGCCTTCTCCACGTAATTTTTCTTCTACTTTTGCTTGAGTTGCAATTCCGGCATGGTCCATACCCTGGTAACCATAATGTATCGTACCCTTGCATACGTTTTTGACGAATAATCATATCTTGTAATGTAACGTCCCACGCATGTCCTAAGTGTAATTTACCAGTTACATTTGGTGGTGGAATAACGATTGAATAAGGTTCTGCATTTGGATCTTCATTTGGATGGAAGACTCTGATTCAACCCACCATTGATATTTTTCCTGCTTCAACTTCTTGTGGTTTGAAACTTTGGTGACATTTCTTTTTGCCATTCTTTTTCCTCCTTGATGAAATAATTTTTGATACAATAAAAATCCTATGAAGATTTACTTCATAGGACGATTATTTTCGTGGTACCACCTAATATTCGCATCATAACTGATGCCTTGACGTTGTTAACGAAGTCTACTCCGAGCTAAGTTACTATCATTCCCCTAGCCAACTTACAAGCTACCTTCATACAAATTCGTTAGAAGTTTCATAGCCTCTCTCTCTCTATCAACTTAAATTCAGTATTACTCCTCTTGTGCAATGCTTTTTATTCTATGGAATATATTCTACCATTGTTTAACAATACTTGCAAATGATTTTTCCTTGTATTTATCCTACTTATTTTTTCAAGAAACGACGCATTGAGAAAATCGAACCAAATGATCCGATTAATACTCCAACTCCTGCCATCGCTAAAGATAAACGATATAAGAAAGGATTTGGTGCTAATAAACTAAAATTAGATCCAGAAAAGAAATCACTTCCGCCTTTATACACCCATAAATATAAGCCCCATAATACAGCAATTGGGTACAATTGAACCAATTAATCAATGAAACCACCTTCTAAGAAAAATGGCCAACGAATATAAAGCTTTAGTCGCTCAACTAATTGCATAATTTCAATTTCTGTTCTACAGGCATGAATGGTTTGCACGAATCGTATATTGAAATTAAAATAGAGCAATAATTAGTAATACAGCGATAACACCAATCCCAACATTACGAGATGTTGAAATGACTTTAAACAAAGTGTCTGCTCTTGCTCACCATGGTTAACACGAGCTACATAATCCATCTTTTTCAATAGTTTTAGCCACTTCTTTTTGTTTGATTAGGATTTTTCGTACTTACATCAAATGCATTTCTAAGAGGGTTGCTGTCATTTCTAAATAGTTCAAACTCTTGCGCAACACTCTTCGTAATATCATCTAATTCTTCATCTTTTTGAACGGAATTTAACTGTATTTACAGCGTCCAACGCTTGAATAGCTGCTTTTAATTCTTCTGTTTTTGTTTCATCAGCTGCTAAATCAATATACACACGTACATTGACATCTTGCTCAACATCTGTTGCAATTTTATTCATGTTAAATAGTAGTGACACAAAAATTCCTACTAATGTAACTTTATCCATTGGAAACTGCAGAAATCGCTCCAAATGTAGACCAGCCATTTCTAAATAAGCTTTTTAACCGCATCACGAATATGACGCCACATGGTTCTAATCCTCATATCCGTACTCCCTTCCTCTTGGTCACGGACAATGCGACCCATTTCAATTGCCAATACTCTATGTTTCTTTTCATTTACAATTTGGCTATTATGAGTTGCCATTACAATAGTTGTCCCTTGTTGATTGATTCTTTCTAAAAATATCCATAATTTTCATGAAGTATCTGGATCTAAGTTTCCTGTTGGCTCGTCTGCAATTAATACAGCTGGAGTATTTACAATCGCTCTTGCGATTGCAACACGATGTTCTCCCCTGATAATTGATCTGGGAACATTGTCATACGATGTGTTAAGTTTACTAAAGCTAATACTTCTTCCACTCTACGTTGAATTTCTTTAGGAGACTTTTCAATTACTTCCATCGCATGAGCAACATTTTCATCTGAGTTAAACGTGGTAATAATTTAAAAATCTTGGAAAAGCGACCCTACATAACGTCTTAAATAAGGAATCTCGCGTTCTCTCATTTTTGTTAAATCATATTTTTCAACTGTAATTCTTCCTTTGGTTGCTTTTTCTTGACGATACATCATTTTAATAAATGTTGACTTTCCTGCTCCAGATGGGCCTACAACATATACAAATTCCCCCAGTCTTGAATTCTGACTGATAAATTATTTACGGCTAAACATACCTTTTCCATATTTCTTTTGAAACATTCATCATTTCAATCATGCACTCACCAGCTTTCTCTATTCATAGTCTATGTCTTATCCATTATACCATTTTTCAGATGACATTCTATTGACAGCATATTACAAAAATATGTCATTTTAACACTGCGAGGTTACTCTTCTATACTGAAACTTGATGATAAAGTTGTGTCAGATATAATAATAAATATTGCAAGTTCTCCTCTCTATTAGATGAGGGAGATAAAACTTTTCATCCACAAAAACGAAGATAAAGTTTGATTTCTAAAATGATTTAATAATGGTTTAAAAGGATGATCATAATGAGTCATTTAACATTCCTCGTTCAAAGGCAGTTAATATAATTCCAATTCTACCAATGGAATCCTATCCCTTCTAACAGGTGTTGAACTATTCTCAATTTAATTTCTAACACATTAAAAGAAGTCTTACCAAAATATTCAACTATCAATTCCTGCCATTTGATTAGCAATTCTCTTGAAGTAATTTCTCCATCAATCCACTTTTCCTCCAATTCATACCCTATCATATCAATTAAAAACAATTGAAAGACATTAATATTGGATAATGAGATAGGATTTCTTCTAATTGCTAAATAATTTTTCAATAAAATATTATAAATTTCTTTTCAGCACTCTATTCCCACAAAAATTTTTCAATTATCTTAGAAAAATCAATAGAAATAATGGGGATGAGAGTAGCATAACAACTAAAAGCTTGCTTTTCGTAACTTTTTAGATTTCTTCTGTTTGTTCATTTTTTAACGGCTTTTCTAAAAATTTTAGAATAAACTTCACCTAATAAGGTTAAAAATTCAAATAAAAGAAACTGAAAAAGAGTGATATGGGGATAAATTAATAAGGAATTTTTGATTGATTTTGATAATCTTTGCTTTTTGAGTAAATTCTACTTTAACGTTATAAGAATGGATTAAACTACTAAATTGATTTAAAAAGAAATTAAAGAAATAGAACGCTTGTTGCTCTGTAATTCTCAAATCAGAGACACTTGCATTTGTTGGAATGTATTTTGAGATAAAAGATAGGATTGATAAAAACGGATGATTTTTCACGATATTTTTAATTGTCACTAACACGAGTATACAAATTCCTCGCCATACATATTCGTTAAAAAATCTTTATATTTAGGAGATTGAAGTTGAAAATTTTCTACAAAATAATTGGAATAAAAATAATCTGAGACGATCTAAATCTTGCTCGAACGATACCTCAATTGATTTGAGTTTAAGGACTCCTGCCATTTGTATTTTAATTCATCTTGTACTACGTTATAACTTTTTCCCGAAAAATTTCTCAGCATATTTATCTTTTAAATAATAATCGAAATTTTTGAATTTTCCTTTGTTCATTAGGGAGTTAATTCGTCTAAATGGTTCATAAAAATACTGATAAATCATCAATGAACTTTGAGACCTCATATACTTATCCATAAACTCAAATCGAATAATAGGAGTATCATGATTCCTTTGATATTTTTCCAAGCTCTCATACGATTGAATTAATTCTTCAATCATATCCATTGTATCAATAATCCACGAAGTTCACTAACTGCATATTGCATTCCCCACCCCCTCTTTATCTTATTTTCATTTTACTGCTTTCATCCTTTTTAAAACAATTATTTTTCTATTTTTCGTACTTTTTCCGAAAAATAAAGTTATTAGATATAACCTAAACAACTTTCATTTTGATTAATATTCTTAGTAGCATTAGCCATCAGATTCACCTACATGAAGCTACTGGCGTCCTCTGAAAGCTTTTGAGACCCAGGCTCAAAGTTTAGCCATGAAAACTCGAAGGTTTGCTGGCGTCCTCCTACTACTATATTAAAAAGTCACTGTTTTATACGTACCCTCATTCGATTTCCCGTTCAAATAAAAATGACTTTTTATAGTAGGTTAGTGATAGAAACCACGGATGTGGTTTCTATCACAGGAAAACTTTGAGACAGGCTCAAAAGTTTAGCTATGAGATTCGCAAAGCGAAGCTGCTGGCGTCCTCCTGCTACTATTTCAAAAAGTCAATTTTATTCCGTCTCGCCGGATAGTGTCCATTTTCAAAGTACGCATCCATAAATAGATCTAAATCTCCATCCATGACAGCACCAATATTTCCTGTCTCATGACCAGAACGCAAATCCTTCACTAATGAATACGGATGGAAAACATAATTCCGAATTTGAGAACCCCCAAGCAATATCTTTTTGTTCGCCACGAATTTTCCAGCTAATTCAGCTGCTTTCTTCTCTTCTTCTAATTGATATAATTTTGTTTTAACATCGCCATCGCTTGATCCTTATTTTTAAATTAGCGAACGCTGCGCCTGACTTTGAGTTACAATCCCAGTCGGAATATGTGTAATACGAACAGCTGATGAAGTTTTTATTAATATGTTGCCCACTGAGCACCACTCGCACGATATACATCAATTTTCAAATCATCTGGATTAATTTTCAATATCAATATCGCCTTCTAATTGAGGGCATAATATCAATGGAACAAAAACGAAGTATGGCGTTTTTCCGGCAGCATCAAATGGAGAAATTCTCACTAAACGATGCACCCCTTTTTCGCTCTTTAAATAACCATAAGCATTTAATCCTTCAATAGATAACGTCACAGATTTAATACCTGCTTCTTCTCCATCTTGATAATCGACTGTTTCGATGCGATATCCATGTTGTTCAGCCCATCGTGTATACGATTCTAACAACATATCTTCCCCAGTCTTGCGATTCTGTCCCACCAGCTCCTGGATGAATTTCTAAAATCGCACTACATTTATCATGAGAGCCCACTGCTAGTAACATACTCAATTCATATTTTTCTAGTTCTTTTTCTACACTATGACACGTTCCACTAATTCATCATGAATTTCTTCTTCAGGATCTTCCTTATACATTTCAAATAATAGTTCCACTTCTTCTACTTGCAATTCTAATTGATGAAAAGGTATCATATACAGCTTTTAATTCATTACTTTTGAATGACCATTTGTGCTTTTCATTATCATCCCAAAATCCAGGTTCAGACATTTGTTGCTCATAAGAAGCAATGTCTTCTTCTAAATGATCTAAGTCAAAGAGACCCCCCATAACTTGTCATTTGCGTACTCATTTTTCTAATGCATTTCTGATTTCACTAATTTCCATACCATTCTCTATCTCATTGTAAAAAGGTAGAGCTGGACTTTTGCCCAGCTACTTCTTATGTCTTGTTCTGGTTCTTCAGTTGGACGATCATGCCCTTGAGCAATCACACTTCCTAGCACCTTGTACTTGTTCACGTTGTAAGTTTTGACAATTTGATTTCATCAAGATACGAGTCACATCATAATCAATAGCCGCAATCATTTGTTGGAAACGATTGAAACCTTCTGTTTGATATTCTGTTAATGGGTCGATTTTGTGCATATCACGTAATCCCACCCTCACGTAATTGATCCATATCATCGATATGGTCCGTCCATTTACGGTCAACTTCTCGTAAAATAACAACTTTTTCAAACTCAAGCATTTGAGAATCCCATTTAATTGCTCTTGTTTTTCTTTGTAAATTTCCATTGCTTTCTCATTCAATAGACCTTCGATTTCTGAAGGAGTTTTTCCTTTTAAGTCAGATAATGAAATATCGTCTGGATGACAAATTGCATGTGGCTGCAAAATCTACTAAAGCTTTCTAAATCCCAAGTTTTCTTTTTCACCTAATGTATGATTTTCTACCATACGGTGAATTGTTCTACGAATCATTGATTTTGTTACTTTTTCTAATGAATTTTCTTCATTAATAATTTGTAATCTTTGTGAATAAATGATTTCACGTTGTTCACGCATGACTTCGTCCATATTGTAATACGTTTTTACGTGTATCATAGTTATTTCCTTCAACACGTTTTTGAGAAGATTCAACTTGACGAGATAACATTTTACTTTGGATAAAGTTGTCGTCTCCATTTTTCGTCAATATTTAATCTTTCCCAGATTGCTTGCATTCTTTCTCCACCGAAACGTTTCATTAAGTCATCTTCTAATGATAAGTAGATTGAGTCGCACCTGGATCTCCTTGACGTCCAGAACGTCCACGTAACTGATTATCGATACGACGACTTTCATGACGTTCTGTTCCGATAACACATAATCCACCCTAATTCTTTAACGCCTTTACCTAACCCTAATGTCTGTACCACGACCTGCCATGTTTGTTGCAATTGTAACGGCACCACGTTGTCCAGCCATCCTAACGATTTCTACTTCTTTAAAGTGGTTTTTAGCATTTAATAGCTTCGTGAGGAATTCCTTCTTGATGTAACATGTTGTGAGATTAACTCACTTGTTTCTGCAGCTACTGTACCAACAAAAATTGGTTGTCCTTTTTCATGACGTTCTTTAATATCACGAACGACTGCTTTAAATTTTACTCTTCAATGATGGATAAATTACATCGCGAGCATCGACTACGTTGAATTGGACGGTTCGTTGGAATACTAATGACTGTTCATATTATAAATTTCGGAATTCTTCTTCTTCTGTTTTAGCTGTCCCTGTCGCTACCAGATAATTTGATACATACGGAAGAAGTTTTGGTAAAGTAATTGTCGCCATTGTTTTAGATTCATTTTCAACTTCTACACCTTCTTTAGCTTCAATCGCTTGGTGTAAACCATCAGAATAACGACGACCTTCCATAATACGACCTGTAAATCCATCTACGATTTTTACTTGTCCTTCATCTACTACATAATCAATATCTCGAGATCATAATGTAGTTTGCACGTAATGCTTAGTCAATGTGGTGAACTAATGCTGGATTGTCCACATCATCATAAGTTTGTGCAAACGGAAGTTTGTTCCGCTTTATTAATCCTTCATCTGTTAATGAAATAGATTTAGAAGTTAAATCAATAGTATAGTCTTCATCTTCTTTCAATGCTTTAACAAAGAAATCTGCACGTTGGTATAAAACTGTAGATTTTTCAGTTGACCTGCAAATAATCAATGGTGTACGAGGCTTCGTCAATTAAAAATTGAGTCTGTTTCGTCAACTACCGCATAGTTTAATGGACGTTGTACCACTTTGTAGATTTATACACCACCATGTTATCACGTAAGTAGTCAAATCCTAATTCACTGTTTGTACTATATGTGATATCTGCGTAATAAGCTGCGCGTTTTTCTTCCTGGTGATTGTCCAGTTAAGTTTACCCCAGCTAATCCTAGGAAATTATATAATTCACCCATTTCTTTTTGCGTCACGTGTAGATAAGTATTCATTAACCGTTACTACGTGTACACCATCACCTGAAAGTGCATTTAAATATACAGGCATTGTTGCTGTTAAAGTTTTACCTTCCCTGTACGCATCTGCAATATTCCATTATGTAGAGTAATTCCTCCCATAATTTGAACTTTATACGGGAATAAACCTAGTACCGTTTAGCACCTCGTACTAAAGCGAACGCTTCTGGTAATAATTTATCTAATATTCTCCTGAAGCATATCTTGCTTTCAAATTCTTCTGTTTTACTGGAAAGTCTGCATCACTTAATGCTTCCATTTTACTTTTCCAAACTAATTACTTTATCCGCTAATTTTTCAAGTTTACGAACTTCGCGTTTGTTATTTTTCAACTAATTGCTTTAAAAATTTGCCATTCTATGACTCCTTTATTTTATTCTTTCCTAATCATCTATCTTGCAAATGAGTATACCAATTGCATCTTATTCATTTTACCATCATTATTCAAAATAGAAAGAAAAGGCAGAGTTGGAAAAATTTTCCAACTCTGCCTTAAAAAAGGTATTTTTATGCATTTGTTTCAATTCGATCATATTTTTCCCATCTTTACGACGATATACAATATGAGTTTCATTTGTTTCCAGCATCTTGATAGATAAAGAAATTATGTCCTAACATATTCATTTGTAAAACTGCTTCTTCACTATCCATTGGTTTTAAATCTACTCGTTTTGTACGAACAATTTCTAATACTGATTCATCTTCGTCAACTGGTTCTGGTACAACTGGTGCAACAGGAATATCAAATCCTTTTTCACGAGATTTACGATTAATTTTTGTTTTATATTTACAGAACTTGTCTTTCTAATTTATCAATCACTAAGTCGATACTACATAAAGGTCTCCAGAGTTTCTTCTGCACGTAAGACTAAGTAAGGAAGAGGATTGTTACTTCAACTTTTGCTGTTTTTCGGAATATACTTTCAAGTTAACATGAACAGTTGCATTAGCAACATCCCCGAAGTATTTTTCTAATTTTGAAAGTTTCTTTTCCGCATAGTTACGAATTGCTTCTGTAACTTCAATGTTTTCTCCGCGAATATTATATTTGAACATAATAATCTCCCTTTCATCTGGCTTTGCTAGACTAGAAGAAATCTCTTAAGGACCACTCTTAAGAATCCCTTCTTTTGATTTCTTTCTCATGCTTAAATTATAAACCTTTTTTTCTATTTTTGACAACCGTTTTTCAAACATCTTTAAAGAATCATAAACATTTATTTGAACATTTTAAAACTATAGAAAAATTAGTCGAAATAACATTTAGTGTCATTCAAAAATACATCGATTACTCGTTAACTCAATATTCGTATAATTTCTTTATAAAACAGGAAATAAATTACTCACTTCTGTTGACAGAAACCGTTTTCAGTATTACATTAAAGATATCTTATAACACAAAGGAGTGTTGTTTTATGGAAAAAGTTTTTGCAGAGTCCTTCTCGTTATGTTCAAGGAAAAGATGTTTTAAAACAGGTCTTTTCCCATGTTTTAGCTTTTTAGGAAATCGACTACTTCTTCTATGTGACCCAATCGTTTATGATTTAGTCGGAAAAAGAATTAGAAGAAAATTTTGTTGCTGCTGGAGCAACTGTTTATCATGAAAAGCTTCAATGGTGAAGCTTCGAACAAAGAGTTAGTCGTGAGCTGACATTGTTAAAGAACATGAATTAACAGTGATTGTTGGTTTTAGGGCGGTGGAAAAACAATTGATACTGCTAAAGCAATCGCAGATGACTGTCAATGTCCTGTAGCTATTTTTACCAACAGTTGCTTCTGGATGCTCCAACTTCTGCTTTTTATCTGTTATTTATTCTCCAGAAGGAGTATTTTGAACGTTATCGTTTCTATACAAAAATCCAGAATTAGTTTTAATTGATACAAAATGTTATCGCTCATTCTCCTGTTCGTTTACTAGTTTTCAGGAATTGCAGATGCTCTTGCTACTTGGGTTGAAGCTCGTGCAGTAATCGAAGCTCAAGGAAAAACAATGGTAGGAGATACTCCAACAATCGCTTCAGAAGCTATTGCTCGTGCTTGCAGAATCTACTTTTATTTGAAAAATGGTCTACAAGCATTAGCTGCAGCAAATGCTAAAGTAGTAACACCTGCTTTAGAAAGCTGTTGTTGAAACAAACACATTATTAAGTGGTATTGGTTTTTGAATCTGCTGGTTTAGCTGCTGCTCACGCCATCCATAATGGATTTACAGCATTACATGGAGATATCCATTCTCTAACTCATGGTGAAAAAGTAGCTTATAGTACATTAACATCAACTTTTTATTAGAAAAATCGTCCTAAAGAAGAAAGTTAGATAAATATATTACATTCTACAAAGAATTAGAGCCACCAACTACATTAAAAGAAGTAAAATTAGATACTGTGCCATATGAAGATTTACTAAAAATCGGTCGTTTAGCTACACAAGATGGCGAAAACAATCCATCAAATGGTCGTTCAATATACTGCTGAAGATGTAGCCAATGCTCTAATCGCTCTTGATCATTACGTGACAACTCGATTTTTAATTTTTGAAGAATACATTTTATTCAAAAATAATACCAATCAGATCGAGGCTGGGCAAAAAGTCTCAAAAATAGAAGAAAGCACGTCCTGATTTTGACTAAAATCAAAAATTAGGGACGTGCTTTTATTAAATTCAGTAAAAACAAAGGGGATACTCATCCTTGATTCATACTATTTAAGATATATTCTCTAATCTCTGCAGATTCATTCCTAAAAAGAGCAGACCGATGTCATTATGAACGGCATTTTTACCTCTAACATGAGTTCTACGCATGCCAAAATTACCTTCATCTGACCGAAAAACAGGCTCAACTTCAATTTTTCGTTGAGCATATATACTACTTCCACGATCACTATGTAACGCTTCTTTAATCGTTTCTTTTATAAGATTCCCAAACTTGATTTTACACGAATTTGACGTTGTTGTCCAGTGGGAGTTTTTGATAATTCATCTAGTTCTTTTGTTTCTTGAGTAGAATCTGCCTCATACACTTTGAATTGACGAGTAAATCCATTTTTATCATTTCTTGTAGAATAATATTTAAAAACTAAATTTTATACCTAAATGATCAATATAATAATCTTCCTCTTCAATGTACTGCCAATTTTGTCTATTGGCAGGATTATTTTTAAATTTCTTCGTTTGTTCTCTTTCGTACATTGTGTAAGGAATCAGAGGTGTCTTTTCATACTCTTCAAGAATCAATTGATAATTTTTCTTCACTACCATATCGCATCGGCAACAATAGTAGAAAAATTGTTTAATAGTTTAAATGATTCGAGAAAAGGCTTAAGAGATTCGCATATCTGTAGGGTTAGAATACATCAAATCCTAAAAACAAATTGATGATTCGTTGCGATTTGAAGATTATAACCAGGTTTCAACTCACGATTTTTCTGGCATCTTCTTTCATGCACATAAAAGTAGCATCGTTATCTGTTTTTAGAATAACTATTTCGACTATCAAATGTTTCCCTTTAGCTTTAGTATATTTTTCTTTACGAGGCAGAAAATCTTTTTCAAGTTGACGTTTAAAAAGAATGTAACAAACGTCTTTTTCTGTTTGTTTTTAGAACCACCAACAATATGTTTAGGTTCTTCTTGAATGAGTTCTTCTTAACTGTTCCAGAGATTCATTTAGTAGCTCCAATCATAGCATTAACACCATATTCAGTAATTTTTCTTCTTCCGATAAAGCAATATTTACTTGATTTTGAATTAATTGATCATATAGTGTGCTAATTTTTCATTTAACGCTTCATCATATCTTTCAACAGCTTTACGCCATACAAATGAATAACGATTCGCATCTGCTTGAACTTTTGTACCATCAATAAATATACTCTCTGAATCAATAATATGATAGTGTTGAAGTAATAAAGTAAAGTATACGAAAAATATTTTTAATGATAGAAGAAAACTCCCTCATTACTTCTAAAATTATTAATAACATGATAACAGACATAAGTTTGTTGAGAAAGCCACTGCATAGGAATATTTTCTTCATTCAATTGGACAGTTTTTCTACCACTATAAGTAGAACGAGTATAAGCGAAAAAGAATCATTTTTAATAACATGACGAGGATGATGAGCAGGTCTACCCATTTTTGATGTTGTATTAGGAAAGATAATAGAATCTGAATGGAATCTAGCAAACCGATTAATGAATCGAGCAATATGATTTTAGGAACCGTTAATGTAAAATTTAGTTCTAAAGTATATGTTGGTGTGGTATATTTTTGTACATAGGAGTCACCCTTTCTTATTTTATTTCGTTCAAACTTATTATAACAGAGGTAGACTCCTATGTTTAATTTATAAGACTAAAAAGCACTATAAAATCCTGTTTCAGAATTTTATAGTGCTTTCTCATTTTCGAGACTTTTTGCCCAGTCTCCTGCTGATTTTGTATATTTCTAAATAATTCATAACCCCCTATATAATACTTCATTAAACACAGTATAATATAGGTGAAAAATTCAACTAAATTCATTGGAATCATTAAAAATTGAACGGAGGGTTATTATGTTAAAAAGAATTATTGCTTCTACTAGTTTTGTTATTATATTTGACTACCTTTTTCCAATATCCAAATGATGAATATATTTTATCCTAATATTTTAAGAAATAATCCTTACTGCTTTTGGAATATTCATTCTATTTTATCTTGAGTATTGTATTAACAATTTTAGTCATTCTCAAATCAATCAAAAACTATTATGCTGAAATCTCGTATGATAACAGATGGAATCTATCTTTTTATAGGATTTCTCCTTCTTGTTTTGATTATTGGAATCCAAAAACTTACAATTTTTATTCTTACCCAATTGATTACATCCCTTTTTCATTTGCTTTTTGTTTTCAGGGTAGTTATTTCTTTAACTGTTTTATCAAAATTTTTAAACAATATCTATATTAAAGTTTAAAAGGAATTAAGTAACTTTATGACTTAATCCTTTTTATTTCATCATATTATCGAAAACTACCGTAAACAATTTAACGTCTTCATCCCTTTATCCTGTAATAACCTTAGCAGCTGTCGAGATAGGTTTTCCCAGTTGTATAAATATCATCGAACAATAAAATTTTATTAGGTAACAGTATCTCTTCTTTCAATACCAAAGGTTGTTTGAGTTTCATTCTCTCTTCTCTTGTCTTTTCAGATTGTTTTTCCTTTTCCAATATGCTGAAAGAGTTGCTGATATGTGAATTTTTTGAGAGTTCTAAAAAGATATTCATCGATTCAAATTCTCTTTTTCTAAACTTTGTTTAGACGTTGGGAGTGGACAAATCGTATACCTTGCTTTAAATATCTCTTCAATCTCTTTTTAAATCTTCTTGTATTAAAAAGGCTGCAACACAATCTCTATAAAATTTATATCGTTCCATAAATTCTTTTGCCTGTTCATCATAAACATATAATGCTTGATTCATGGGGAAATGAGAATCTATCTCTTTCAACGAATACAGTCATAACAGAATGCGCATCCTCCATTAAGCGCCCACATCGGACAAATTGGTTCCTTTTCTAATGGTGAAATAACTGTTGACACTCCTACAAATCGGTCTTGAATTCCATGAAATAAAGAACTAATTCCTGAATCTGCTGTTACATCATTTCCACACCATACACAACGCATTTTAGTCACCTTCAATTAATCCTCTTTTTCTAGCTTCTTCATTCAATGATTTCGATTTCTTTCTTAGCTTGTTTCATTTGCTCGACTTATTCCTTCATAAAATGACAACTTCTCCCCTGGATGATCCACACTTCTGCCTACTCTTCCTGCAATTTGTACTAAAAACTTCCCTTGTAAAAATTTCTTCTTGAGGCTTCTATTATGTAACATCAATTCCATAAAAGTAACTCCTCTTTCAAGAATCGTTGTTGTAATTAGAAAATCTAACTTTCCATCTCTCATTAATTGTATTCTTTCTTGTCGTTTGTTCCTCTTGAGGAAAACACTGGAAAAATCTTGCACTAGGAAAAAGCTCGGATCATCATCTCTTCCACCCTGCTGGAATTTGCCCAATCGTTGATACAAATATTAAAAACGGAGTTTTTCATCAGTCGCTTCTTCATCCAGAGATACAACTCTTGCGGAGTTTTTCTTTTTCTAAAGCTCTATCCCAATTTCGTAATTCCTTAAACAGAGGTACAACAAGAGGTTGCTGATGGAATCTTGCCGGTAATAAGGAATACGATAGTTGATGATGTTGAATTTTGTACAATTCCAACTTTGAAAGGCGTTGCTGTCATAAAGACTAACCTTCCTGTCAGCTTAACTGCACGATAGACGGCAAACTGTAACATGTCACTATTCGAGTAAGGAAAGGCATCTACCTCATCTACAATTAGCACTCAAATGCATGATAAAAATCGTAACATTTGGTGAGTCGTTGCAATAGTAGTGGTGTTCTTTTTATATGCACATCTGTTAATCCATGTAAAACAATTACTTCTTCTAAAGGAAGAGGCTGCTTTTTATTCTAGGAGCTAATTCATTACAGACATCTATTCTTGGAGCTGCTAATCCAACTCTTCCTCCTAGCTTCTAAAACTGTGCGTATTAATTCAAAAATCATTTCGGTTTTTCCTGCTCAGTAACAGCCCATACTAAATGTTCCTTATCCGTGATTTTTACTAATTCTTGCGAGTTTTTCCTGTTCTTTTAGACATTGTATGCTTATAATATATCTAGAACAGAATGTGGTGAAAATGCCGTTTTCTCTCAACAGCAACTAATACTGCAGCATTCTTTAACTTTCCCCATATTCAAAGCATTTTTAAACAATAATGACACTTTTTGTATGCATATAATATACGTGTCCTACTGCAAAGTCTTCCATATTTTTATTACCTACAACGATTTGCAAACAAAGTTCCCCTTTTTCTGTATTGAACCCAGGTAATGTCTTCTCCCATCTTTTCCAGCCTAGAACTCTTTTGTGACTGAAATCTAACTGAATTTCTACCTGTTCTTCCATAACTACCTCAATCTTTATATACGAGCAGCGAAAAAATTCATGCTACGATGAAAAATGTAGTACAAACATCCCATTTGGGATGTTTGCTTTACTCTCTGATTAAATTCATTCAAGATGAAGATTATTTAGAAGCGACACCTTTTATCAGCTACTAGCTCAATTTCTTCCCATCCAGTTGCTTTATCTGGAGTGATATTAACTTTCTAAATACGTTTATTAACAGCTGTTAATTTAAATATGTATTGAAACGAGGAATTGCAAATGGGTTTTCTTGAACGTATTGTTGCCATTCTAAGAATAATTGTTTTTAACATTTTCATCAAATGTTTTCATTTGAAGAGATACGTTCTAATAATGCTGTATGTTTAGGTTCTACAAAGTAGCCAAAAGTTAGAGGCAGCTTTAGGTCCAGATAATCCATCTGGAGATGGGTTATAACCAATTGTGAATCCACCTGTCACATATCGAAGTCCTCAACTATTTTTGTAGTTTTTCATCATAAGTTTGGAAGTCTAATAGTACGACCATTTAATAGTGTACACTTAATCCAACTTCTTTTCCACCATGTCAAGTATTGTGTAATACTGCTTCAGCAGTTTCACTACACCTTTAGCAGCTCAGAAGTTAATCACTAATGGTTTTCCTTCTTTATCTTCTACAAGTCCATCGCCATGAACATCTTTACTAGCCAGCTTCTTTTTAGGATTTCTTTTTGCTTTTCTAGGTTGTATTCAAATCCAGGTACAACGTCTTTTCCTACATATACGCCTTTAAAGAATGGTGATATATGTATTAGCACGAACTGATAAACCATGGTAAGTATCTTTACCGATAGTATCATTATCGATTGCATAAGCTTCTTACGTAATGCAACATCATTCATTTTCTTTGAAGGATCAATTACAGTGTTCCCTTTAGCAGCATCAAAATGTCCAACATTGAAACCAGTATAACTAATTGAGTTTGTCATTAATCCTAATAATGAAATATTGTCAAGAATCTTTAAATGTTTCATAATGAGTCAGAAGGCATTCACTAACGTAATCATGGTGACTAGACTTTTTAATTCTGAAACAATTTATTCCTTCACCCACAACATCTAATTTTCATCAATTTTGGTTGACCTTTATAGTAGTATGGGTTTTTCTCAGCTTACGAGATTCACCTGGTACAATATTTTTGATTACGAATGGACCGCTACCAACAACTGTTGTATGCGAGTAATCTGATGTAATCATATCTTGATAGCTCATATCTTTAAAGATATGTTTTGGAATTACTAGAGCATTAATCGCTTGTCCCCAAGTTCAAGTGCTGGATAAACTTCTTTTAAATGGATTTTACAGTTTGATCATCGATTTTTTCTAAACCTAGAAATAGATGATGCTTTTCCTTCAGTAGATTCTTCTACTCCTTCAACATTTAAAATCTTCAGAGAAACGAACCCCTTCATAATCTTTACGACTAATCACTTCATAAGTGAAAATATAGTCATCAATGTTTAAAGGTTGTCCGTCTGACCATTTATAGTCACCTTTTTCAAATGCACTGTAAATGTTTTATTTTCGATGTCTAATTTGTAATCAGCCATCCCTCTACTATTATCAGATTTTTGGTTTGCATCATATTCAAATAAGCTTGAATATGCCATATCTACAACTGCACCGTCACCAGAGTCGATTATATAAAACAGGGTTAAATAATCCCTTAAATGGTGAGTTAGATACTTGTGCCACATTTAGTGTCCCACCACTAATTGGCGTACCTGTCGTTTACCACTTCTGTTTTTAAATCCATCTTCAACAGGTGCTTGTACTGATGAAGTAGATTGTTGTTTGTTACCACATGCCGCTAATGCTAATGCAGCTGTAACGCTAAGAAATCCTGTATATAATTTCTTGTTATTCATATTATCCCTCCTAAGTTAAAAAACTAATGAATGTTTCGATACTAACACCGTTTATGATGTATTTCAACATTTATTTCATTTTCTAACGTTTTTCATCTATTTTTAATGAACTTCCTATATCTATATGTTATAATTATAACCTTTTATGAGTTATAGAAAAATTTTTATACAGCTTGAGCTCGTTTTTTCTTATGCTTGTTGACTAACAATATAGTTCACAGCATCTCAATTGTAACAATTTGTTCCGCATCTTCATCGAAATCTGAATTCCAAATGCATCTTCTAATTCCATGACTAATTCAACAACATCTAATGAATCAACTTTCCTAAGTCTTCTTGGAATGTTGTATCTTTGTAATTTTTAATACATCGACACTAAAACGTTCCGAAATTAATTGAATTACTTTTGTCTAATACTTCTTGCTCTGACATTTGTAGTCCTCCTTGTCTAAGCGATTTCTCCCTACACTCCTAATGGATATATACTCTTATTTTACTCAAATTTGGCTTTATTGTCTATCATTTCTTTTGAAAGCACTTTTATTTATATAGTACTCATAATAAAACTGTTTTTCCAAATTTCAGCTTGTTCTTTTGTAGTTAGTACAAAAATGTCCTGAGATAGTCAAACATTTCTTCTGGTTCATTTTGAACGATTGGCTCATAAATCACTCTTTTTACGATTTTCTTTCATATTGAGGATCTGGTAAAGGAATTGCTGATAATAGACTCTTCGTATACGGATGGAATGGTTGATGATAAACAGCATCAGCAGTTCCTAATTCTACGATTTTTCCCTTGATACATCACTGCAATACGATCACTAATATATTTTTACCATGGATAAATCATGCTGCAATAAATAAATACGTTAATTGTTGCTCTTTTTGCAATTGTTTTAATAAATTAACGATTTGTGCTTGAATGGATACATCTAATGCTGAAATTGGCTCATCACAGACAATAAAACGAGATTTACTGCTAGAGCTCTTGCAATCCCTATTCTTTGACGTTGCCCTCCAGAAAACTCATGGGTAACGATTGGCATGTTCTGGATTCAATCCTACCATTTCCAACAATTCGTTTACTTTTGCATCTCTTTCTGCGCGAGTTTTAACGATACCGTGGATATCCATTCCTTCAGCAATAATATCTCTAACTTTCATTCTTCCATTTAAAAGAACATATGGATCTTGGAAAATCATTTGAGCTTGTTTTCTAAAATCTTTTAATTCTTTTGTTTTTGTTGAATTTCTTTTTCCATCAAATAAAATTTGTCCGTCTGTTGCATCATTCAATCGCAAAATCGAACGACCTGTTGTGAGACTTTCCTGAACCGGATTCTCCATCAAGACCGAAAGTCTCGCCTTCAAAAATTTCAAAAACTAATATCATCGACTGCTTTTTACAACTTGTTTCGAAGAAGAACCAAAAGTAACACTTTAAGCCTTTAACTTCGACTAATTTACGTTTACTCATTTGTCACTCTCTACTTTCAAATTGTGCCCAGCGTTTTGAATTTCTTCCGGTGGCTCTACTTTTTGGAGCACGTTCATCTAATAACCATGTTGCTGCAGCATGTGTATTCGATCAGCAAACATTGGTGGCATTTCTTCAAAATCAATATCTAATGCATAATCGCTTCTTAGAGCAAATGCATCTCCTTTTGGAGGATTTAATAAATCTGCGGTGTTCCCGGAATCGTATATAGGATCCTTCTCTTCTAAAGAAGGCATTGAGCATAATAATCCCCATGTATATGGATGTCTTGGATTGTAAAAATTTCATCGACTAGTCCATATTCCACAATCTTCCCAGCGTACATTACAGCCACTCTATCTGCAACATTAGCTACAACACCTAAATCATGCGTAATAAAAATAATAGAAGTGCCCTGCTTTTGTTGAATTTCTTTTAATAATTCTAAAAATTTGTGCTTGAATCTGTTACATCCAATGCAGTCGTTGGTTCGTCCAGCAATTAAAAATATCTGGATTACATGCTAATGCAATCGCAATAACGATTCTTTGTCTTTGTCCACCAGAAAATTGATGCGGATAATCATTCACTCTTTTTCCGCATTTGGAATTCCGACTTGTTCTAATAATAGAACGGCTTGTTGCAAGGCTTCTTTTTCGATAATTTTAAATGCTGATCATTGATTCCGCCACTTGCATACCAACTTTTCATCGTTGGATCTAATGACGTCATAGGATCTTGGAAAATCATCGCAATTTTCTTCCCACGAATTTGTTGCATTTCAGATTCTGATTTTTTCTAAAAATATTTTCTTGTTCGAAAATAATTTCTCCATTTTTCAACTAAAGCATTGGCAGATAATAATTGCATAATGGATCTAGTCGTGAACAGATTTACCTAGAACCAGACTCACCAACAATTGCTAAAGTTTCTCCTTTTTCAAGTCAAAATCATCCCTCGAACCACTTGAACTTTTCCATCAAATGTTTGAAAGGATACTTGTAAAATTTTTACACTTAAAATTGTTTCACTCATACATTTCTCCTATTCTTTCATTTTTGGATCAAAGGCATCTCTTAATCCATCTGCTAATAAATTAAAAACTAATCATTAAAATACATAATACAATCGCTGGGAACCACATTAAGTGTGGTAAAAATCTAAATGTTTTATACCCATCATTAATGAGCGAACCTAATGAAGCATTTGGTACTGGAACCCCAATTCTAAGAAACTTAAAAATGCTTTCAAAGAAAATTGCTGAAGGAATTGAAAAACATCGTTTGAATAATAATAATTCCAGCAATATTTAGTAATAGGTGTTTCAATGCAATTTTCCAAAAACTTTGTCCTAATGATTTAGACACTAGGACATATTCTAAATTTTTAATTTTTAATGTTTTGTGCACGAACTACACGAGCCATTGTTAACCAACATGTAGACTTAATGAGCTAAAATAATTGTACCGACACCTGGTTGTAAAAATAACAACATTAACACTAAGATAACTAAGTTTGGAATAGCCGTCATAATTTCTAAAACACGTTGCATCACTGTGTCTACGACCACCAAACCAACCAGAAATCAAGCCATATAATACCCCTACTGTTAAATCAAACAGTGCTGCAGCAAAAGGCAATTAATAATGATAATCTTGTTCCATATAAAATTCGAGATAATAAATCTCTTCCTAAACCATCTGTTCCTAAATAATAATAGAGTCCCTTCAGGAACTCCTGCTTTGAGCATATGCATCTACTCCCGCTCTCATCCCTTTAAAAATACCAGGAATTTTAGCTGGTAAATTCGCAAATTGAACATTTTGTTCCAATGGATCATGCGGACTAATAAAAGGGCTAATAAAGCAAGAATGATAAAGAGAACTACAATTTCCTAACGATACAACTGCTCCTATATCAATCGTCTCATGCATCCTGTAAAAACTTTGAGGAGAGTGAAATAGTTTCAACTTGTTCAAAAGATGATGCTACACGTTTGAATACTAATTTTCTGTCATTATGAGGCTTCTCCTCCTTGTGTTAAACAGAATTCTAGGATCAATGAATCCATATAGTAAATCCACAATTAAAATGGTGCAACAAGTAAAAATGAATACATCATTGTCACACCCATAATCGTTGGATAATCATTTTGTTAAAATGGATTTAACAATTGCTCTCAATACCAGGAATGGCAAAAATATTTTTCAATGACCATTGAACCTGTCATTAAACCAACTAACATTGGACCAGCAATTGTCACTAAAAGGAATCAATGCATTACGTACCTCGTAGCTTCATGACCACTTCCATACGGCTCAACCCTTTGGCACTGCTAATTCCATATAATCAGACTGTAAGACTTCAGCCATTTCCGTACGAGATAAAACAGGCAGAATCTGCTACTGGAGAAATGGATAATGATAAAGTCGGTAAAAATCGAAGAAATAAACCCTTGATTCCATAGTGCAATTGGTAAAATCGGAAAAATAACGCCGAATACTAATTGTAAAACAACTGCAAATACAAAACTTGGCACTGAACGTCCAATAATTGCAAAGAAAGTTGCTCCAGTATCCACAATTGTATTTTGTTTCATCGCTGCCACTAGTCCAAGCAATGTTCCCATTCCCATACCGAAAATTAATAGCACGTAAACCAATTTTGAAACGATGGGCCTACACGGCTAGATAATAAATTTAAAACCGTTGAATTATATTGGAAGACGTTCCTAAATCTAATCGAACTAAACCACCTAAATAAATGAAATATTGCATCCAAACCGGTTTATCCAATCCATATTTTTGCATTCATAATTTGTAATTGAGCATCTAGTTTAAATCTTTCTTCATTCGCATATGTTGAGACCCAGTAATAATTTCATTAAGAAAAACGTGATTGTCGCAATTTAAAAACAATGTAACAATCATGTAGAAAATCGTTTTAAAATATGTCGTATATTGATTCATATACTTCTCCACCTGAAAAATACTCTTCACTTTTTAATAAAGAATGTTTTTAACTATCATACTATTTTTAGCTTTTTATAATTCAATTATTTTGTTTGAAAAAGTTTGAAAATCTAATGTTCTTAACAGACACATAAAAGTGTCCTTTTTCAATAAATATACTTTTTATTCCATTTAAATTTTTCAGTTACTTTTAACTTCCCATCTTCCAACACATAAATCTTGCAGATATGTCCTCTGGATGTTTCGGTATACGGTGAGAAATTTCAATGAAACTAATTTGTCTGTCTCTTTAATAGTTCTCGAATAAAAGTAGTTGTTTTCTTCATCAACTGCAGAAGAAAATTCATCGATTAATAATACTTCATAAGAACGAAGCAATAATCAGAGCTAAACATAATCGGGCTTTTTCTCCTCCAGATAAATTGTCCACTAAGTTTACAGTTTCATCCATTAAATCATATCGTTCCAATAAATAAAACAAATGCACTTCTTTTTAGAAACATTCTCCATCTGTTCTACAGAATACTCTTCCTACAAGAGTTAGATTAAATGCCTAATGAATTCATGAAAATAGTGAAGTTCTTGCATAAAAATAGCCAATCTTAGCCTTTTTGAAAAGCATTATTCGTCTCAGATGCCTCGACTCCTGCAAAAGCTTATTTGCCCAGCTTGTGGATGGATATCTCCATCAAATACAATCTAATAAAGGTTGTTTTCCCACTTCCTGAAGGCCCCCATTAATAAAATTCGTTCTCCTTTATTCATCACAAAGTGTAACTCCTCAAAATCATATATGTTCTTTTAATGTCAAATGAATATTTCGTTAATTGAATAGGAAAAACTTCTATGACAAGTACTTCTTCTTCCTTCATCGGTTCCAAATTCTAAATATTTATTCATTCGTTGAACCATTGGAATCGTTGTATTCATTTTTGATAAAAATCATTGCATTTAATAATGGACTAATAATACGATCACTTGCTAAATAAATTGCCATTACAACAGATAATTTCAAATCACCTTGAATAGAAAAATAAACACCAATTGCTAAAGGGAAGAAAAAGAACTAATTCCGGATACTAAATTCGCTAATATTTTTGAGAAAGAAAACGCAAATGGTTCATCTGATAATAATCTTCTTCCGTTGCACGAATTTTACTACCCAAATTAGCAATGGCAATCGATTCTACTCGAAAATTTTTAATCACACGCTTATAATCAATGAAACTCATGTTGCCGTGCAGTATATTGTTGATTATTCTGCGACCACTCTTGTGCCTTCACTTTAATCTTCTTCGTAAACAAATGCGGAATTAATAAAGGTAAAATCGCAAATGCTAAGAAAATAATTGTCATTTTCAAATCTAAAATAGTGATATAAATAAAGGTAACAAACGAAAAAGTCAGACAATAGACAAAACTAATAGACGAAACAATTCCTTGTTGCTGAATCACATTCCATTCCGTTAATAAAATGGACTCCACTTCACTTTGTTCAAAGTCACCCGCATAATAATTCGTAATCAGTTTTTCCTTCGTTTTGAATCGATCAATAATTTTTAATAGTCGTTGTTGAAATTCATCCCAAATAAAACACTCCAAAACGAACAAAACCATAACCTAATATCCCAACAATTGAAATAAGTACTAAATCCGAAACATTTTTAGAGTTCCCACTTCGATTAAATTGAAATAAAATAAAGGAATGACAATTCCATCAATGCCGTAATACCCATCCCAATAACAATGAGCAAAAAGAATTTTCTTCGGAATTGATTGGAATAATTTTAATAAACTCAGCATATTTCATTTCTCCTTTTTAAGCATTATTGTTCACTATATCGCAAAAGTATTGTTTTTAGTAAATAGTATTCTAAAAGAATATGATTTTTCATAGAAACAGCAGTAATAGAAGTTGAAGTGCCTTATATACTGCTGCTATCCTTCTGCTACTATAGATAAAAGTCGTTTGCGCTTTACGTATTCCACTTCAACCGATACTCCCTTTCATGGAACAAGTAGTGACTTTTCATAGTAGCACTAGTATTGAAGTCGCTTGGACTTCTAATACAGGAAACTTTGAGACCCTAGGCTCAAAGTTTAGCAATGAGACTCTGTCAAGCGAGGGCTGCTTGCGTCCTCTGCTACTATGAGACAAAGTCATTGCGCTTGTCTCTCTCATCATAATGCTTCCATCTTGTATTTCTAAACAATAATCAAATTGTTGCATAAATTCTTCATCATATTGATGTGTACTATAAACGATTAATTTATTTTTCTAACTGTTTCACTACTTCTTCTACTTTCAAGCGATTCTGAGAATCCAAACCCAGCAGTCGGTTCATCAAAATAATAAAATTTCTCTATCAAAGAATAATAATCTCGCTAAATCAATTCTTCTCTTTTCACCACCAGAAGCAGTTGAAAGAATATTATCAAATTCCGTTGACTGATTCGCCCATTTTTCTAATCAACACTTACATAACGCTGAAACTGAGAATCAGTAATTGAATTTTGTAAACTAATATTCTCTTTTAATGATAATTGAAAGATTGAAGTTTCTTGCTCAATATAAGAAAATTTGATGAGAAATTCTTTCTAATTCAGAACTATCCAACGATTTCCCATTTTCTAATTGAAATTTCAATGACTGATTTTTAACAGGGAATTGAACCAATCAATGATTTTTAAAAAGGTTGATTTTCACTACCACTTTCACCAATCAAAAGATACTTCTTCCTTTTTCTAATTGAAGATTCAAATGTTGAAATATTAGTTTTTCATCAAAAATTTACCGAAAAATCTTCAAAAATAATTTTTGGATATTAGATTCTTCTTTTACGACGTTAACTTTTCTTTTGATCAATGATTTCCAAACACTTTATCTTTCACACTTCTAGCAGCGACTACTTCCGTATAGCTCGCTCCAAATCCTTGAATAGGATATGCTACATATTGTGTTAATTGTTTAATTGTAAAAATACTGCTAAAGTAACCAGAATGGTTTAATACAAAATAACCTCCTAATACCCAAGAGAATACATTTACAAACATTCTCAATCCATAAGAATTGCATAAACAAATTTATTAGTATGAGTTACGTATACCTTTGCTTCTACTAAATCACGACTTTTTACTTCTTATGCGTTTATTAAATAACGGAAAAACATCATATACTTTTTAAAGTTGTAAAAAGAATCGAATATCTCTGTTAATAACGATAAATACTTTTCATTGATTTTGAGATAAATTTAATTTTGCATTTCCTAATATTTTTCTCTGAAAAATATGGCAACGCAAATGGTAACGAACTTAATCCAATCATTAAAATAGCAAACAAAGGACTAATGACTATGGCAGATACTGAATCCTAAAATAAATACCCATACATCATTGTACATACTTAACAATTCTTTAATATAATCACTTTCAATAGTTTCTAAATCTTTTGTGCATATTTAAGTAGTAATCTCTACCTAATTTTTTCAAACTCCACAATGGATTGACTTTCAATTGATTCGAGTAAATCTTCTCGAATGTGATACATTAATTCCTGCGTTAATCTTTCATTAACAACATCTACTGCATAATCTAAAAGTATGAATCAATCAATACATAAACAAAGGATAAAACTGCAATCCATATAAGATTTTCAAATTTACCTTCTGTGATAGTTTCCACTAATAAATTAATAATATAAGCCATAAAAACAACCGATACTGCCCCAAAGCATGCTAACAAAAGAAAAAGGCAATAAATGGTTTCATACTTTTTTACGAATATAACGATACATTAAAATTCCTCCATAAAAATCTAAAAATACATCCATTACTCTATTAAAAACATGATGTTACCTCCTTCACATTAAAATTTAGAAGATTAAACTACTTCTAATTCATATTATAGCTTAATTTTAAAAACAATACGATTAGAAAATTTCTCAATAAAAATTTCTACACGAAACACATTTTGACACTGAACAATGACTTATCATAGTAACAGTAGCAATGAAACCGAAGGTTTGCTGCCGCCCTTTGCTACTATAAGACAAAAGTCATTTACATAAAATAAATAACCCCAAAAAGTTTAACTTTTTGGGGTCACTAGAAAAACATGCTGATATGAAATACTCCACTATTTGTTCTACATTAAGTTTCAGTGTAATATTTCGTAATAAAAGAAAGTTATTCAGTTACAAAACATATTGTTTAGTTAATCTTTTGAATCACATACTCTGACAGATGATGAGTTACCATTACTACAGTAAGCGTGTCATTATCGAGACAACAATTTTTCTATTTCTAGTGCAGATTGATTATCTAGCGATGAAGTAATTTCATCTAATAACACGACTTTTTATTTCTCAACAAACCTCTTGCTAATATTATTTTTTTGTTTCTGTCCACAGAAATATTTTTTGTGATAATCAATAATTGTTTCTAACCCTAGTTCCAAAGAATCAATCCAGTCGCTAAGACCAACCTGTTTTAAAATATTTTCTAATCTACCTTCCTCTATCGATTCATTTAAAATAATATTTTCACGTATCGTTGCATTAAATAAATGTGGATTTTTGATCAATGTAGATTATAGAATTATGTAAACTAGTAATGCTAAGTCCTTATAGAAATATTATCCCAGTAGATATTACCTTTTAGTTGGTTCTAGACGACGATTCATAATATTTAACAGTGTTGATTTCCCTTTTCCTGATTCAGCAGTAATCACTACCTTATCTCCCTTTTTAATTTCCATGTTCATATTTTTCTAAAACAACACGTTCAGTATTAGGATAACTAAAATGAATATTTTTGCAACCGGATACTATTTGTTAGCTCATTGACGACTTTCCCATCATTTTCTTTCACAATTACTTTTTAATTTCTTACTATATTTCTCAAACACAGGTTGAACGGTTTTTCAGTTCCGCATAATTAGCATTAAACCCTGTTAGGCTCGAGGAAAAATTGTTGCAGCGAAAAACTGCACTCCACCTATAGCTCCTATAGGGACATACCCTTCTACATATAAATACCCTGTAAATACCAATAAGATAATTTGACTAAATAAACTTAATCCATTTGTGGCAGATATCATTTTTCCCAGAATCAACAGCGTATTGTACCCTTTACTTTTTTAATCTGTACGATCCAAATAAGATTTTTATCCTTAAAATAATCTCCTAAATTCATACTTGATAAATCATTAAATCCATGCAGTACATCTGTAAAAAGTACTCGTCACCTCATCACTGACTTTGGTCATAATTTTCCATACTACTTGTCATTTTGGTGCTAAATTTTTGGAACTAACACCATTGCTATAAATAATAACACTATTACGACAATAATTGAATAATGAAAATAAACTATAGCCGATACACTCTCTAAGAAACACAAACATTTGTGACACGAACCAGTGTCAATCACAACTTAGGGACAATTGGCATGTACACAAAACAGTTTAACGCCTGAATTTGTCAAAGGGCTTTAGGGGCAAGCGTCCTCGACAAAAGGGAAAAAAGCGTTGAACTACAATACATTAAAGCCGATTGTAACAGTGCTGCTGTACTATTTGATTTGGTGATTTAAAAATTTAATACACACCTAGCTACATTATTTCCTCTACTAATATATCTTTTATGAGCTTTTCACTAAACTATCTAAACTCTTAAAGACTCTATTATAAATTTTCTTCCATCTTCTATGACTACGTTCTACTTTTCCATTTTGCCATGGAGTAGGGTCTAGTTTTTATATGTTTAATGCCTTTTTCTTCTAATTTTTGTTCGAAAATTGTACTAGTTACTTCTGGATCATTGGTAAATTTCACGTCCATTATCTGTTTGAGATGGCTTTTAATACTAAATCAAACTCTTCTTCTACATCCCCTAAAAATTCTGCTGTATGTATAACGCTTTTCTCATCTACAATTTACATACTCGTTTTCTACTAAATTCATCAATAGCGGTTGTTGATAATATTTAACTCCCTTTACTGTCCCATCCTATACAGTACTGTGGAACATATTTAATGTCGATTTGTACTTTTTCTCCTGGATAAGTAGTTGGTATTTGGAGTCCATTTACTTTTTAGGATAAGTTCTTTTTCTTTTTCTCAGTTAATTGAAGTTTCTTTATCATTTTTCATCGCTCCCATATGAACGTTTATCCTCTTCTTTGACATTGTACGTAAATCTCTGCTAATCCGTCTCTGCTATAACGTTTGTACATTTTTACGTATAAGTTCTAGTTCGTGGCTTTTTATGTTCATTGGGATGATGTAACGGTCTTCGATTTTTGGGAGCAATGATTGTGCAGTACCATCATATCGACTTCTCCATCGAGCAATTTGTTGTCTAGTTGTATGGTATTTTTCTTGCTGCCTTAGCATTATTATCATTTTTATCGCATATTCTACCGCACGCTGTCTTAATTTGATTTCTTCTGTTATAATAGATTTCATAAGAGAACCTCTTTCCTGATTTTTGAACAACTTCAGTATAACATTGGTTCTCTTTTTATTCTTTTTGTCACAAATGTATGATACCTAACAGAAAATAAACTATAGCTGATACACTCAAAGCAATTCCCACAGCCTGATTAATCATCATCTCTAAGTTGTTAAAAACCGTGTTGATTAATCGTCATGATGTCATTCGTCAACCAAGACAAATAAACACCCTGTTCATTTTCATTAAAAGAAAGGTAATCTGTTGTCACTAATTCTTGCGCAATATCCTCTCGTATTCTGCAATCCATACTTTTGAACTGCATCTGTTAGTAATTTTCTCTCAAAAAAATAGTTGAAACATCCATACCATGAAGATAACAAGCAATTGAACACTTAATAACTTTGCTGTTTCAATTTCCAACTTGGCTAAAAGCCGTCACTAAATTAGCTATACTAACTCCCCACAATACTAAACAAGCTTGCCCTACAATAATTGTCAATAACACATAACTATTCTTTTTTTCCATTCTCTTTTTTTATATTTCATTAAACTTTTTCATATTAATCTCCTAACTATATCCTAATAGAATATCCCCTTTGAATTGTTTATTCATGTAATGCTAACATAACCAATAACATACCACCATACCCCTCTAGAATTCGAAAAATCTTGGTTTGGTTCGATAAATAGGCGCTCATAATATCGATTCAATATTCTTAAAAATATTATGACTACACTCTAAATAACCCTCACGCCAGAGATAATATATAAGCCCTGCTATGCCATGGCACAAACAAACTTGATGATTATTTATAGGTAGAAAATCCATAGTTATCAACTTGGCAAGCGAATTGGTCATATAATGTTGCATTTCCTTAAGTAAATCTTTTAGCTTCTTCTAAATCTTTCATATATATGCTTATCCCAACCAAACCATAACACCAAGAAAAATCACACGAATCAGATTCCATAATATCCATTTTCTTATCTAAACATGCCACTCTATGAATAATATTTTTCCCATTATCTATAATGATTCAACTTTATTATTTCCTAATATATTAATATTATTTAGTGCATCGTAAGTATCTATACTAGCAATAGCTAATGAACTTAAAAATCTTTATATTTTTTTCGATAGTTCTTGTAATATGCTTTTTACTTTTGTATATTATCTGCTTTTTCTCATCAATTAAAATATATGTAAGTATTTCATTATAGCCATAATTGGATATTCTAGTTACCACCTTTTGTCAATATAACAATTCATAAAAACCCTCCACATTTCATAAACATAAAAAGCTGTAACATAGCTTCGGTAATCTATGTTACAGCTTAAATGTACTGTTAAAAATAGTAACAAAATTAAAAACATCACAATACTTGGTTCTGAAGAAGATGGTGTAGATGAAGAAGTCCCTCCACCTGTATGCGCATTCATAACTTTTTAATTTTTTTCTTGTTCTTTCATTACTTGCTCATTGTACCCAATTTCTTTTTTTAAACAATCCTGATGTTGTTTCTTTTTATTACTTGATTACCATTCCATTTTATATTAAACATATGCCATCTCCCTTTCATAATCAAATTAGTTAATTAACTAACTTGATTGTAATTCTAAATCAACTATCTGTCAACAGAATCATTTACGCTTTACGCACTCTACATCAAACCGTTATTCCCTTCCATAAAACAAGTAATGACTTTTCATAGTAGCACTAGTATTAGAAGTCGCTCCGACTTCTAATACAGGAAACTTTGAGACCTTAGGCTCAAAGTTTTGAGCATGAAACCGAAGGTTTGCTGCCGTCCTTCTGCTACTATAGATAAAGTCATTTACGATAAAAACATCTCATAAATGCTCTCACATTTTACAAGATGTTTTTACAATTAGTTATTATTGTTGTTATCTAAGAAATAAATCAAAGTTTGCAATTCATTTTGTTAAGTCAACGTTTTGAACACGAATATGATCCGGTGCAGTTAAACGAAGCGGTGTAAAGTTTAAAATACCACGAACATTTGCTTCCACTAATAAATTAGCAGTTTCTTGAGCAACCTCTTGAGGAACAGTTAAAATTGCCACTTGAATTTGTTGTACACGAAGTTGTTCTACTAAATCGTTCATAGAATAAACTGGAACTCCACTCACAATTTTTCCTACCATACTTTCGTCAACTTCAAACGCAGCACTAATTCTTACATGATTACTTTGGTGGAAATTATAGTTTAATAAAAGCTTGACCCTAAATTTCCCACTCCCACTAAAAGCAACATTTGTTAAACGATCATGATTTAATTGTTGACTGAAGAAGTCTAATAAATACTCCACATCATAACCATAACCACGTTTTCCTAACGCTCCAAAATATGAGAAGTCACGACGGATTGTCGCACTATCTACTTTTAACTGCATCACTTAATTCTGTTGATGAAATACGGCGTTTTCCTGCATCATGTAAAAAAATCTTAAATAACGATGATAAATTGCCAAGCGCTTTGCGGTAGCTTTTGGAATTTCAATTTTTCATTTTTCAGTCTCCTTTATATCAAATTTCATAAATATTTTTAGCATAAGTTTTCATATTTTTTTCACAAAGCAATATGCTTGTTTTTACATAAATTTATTAGATTTGTACATTTTATTCTACATATTTCTTAAAATGTTCACATTTTAAGTATATTGTGATTTTTTTCTCAATCTTACATTTAGAGATAGAACATTAAAAAAACTTTTGTACTTACCATATGTGTGATAGAATAAATTTGAAACTGCATAGAAAGAGGATTATGACATGATTTTATTACAAGGTCAAGGGCTAGCTAGACATTTTGGCCCAGATGTACTATTTGAAAATATTTCCCTTGAAGTCCAAGAACGTTCTCGTATTGCATTAGTGGGAAGAAACGGAACAGGAAAATCAACATTATTAAAAAAATTTTTAGCCGGAATTGAAGAACCTAGTTTAGGAATGGTCAGTAAGAAAAAAAGACCTTTCCATCGGTTACTTAGATCAATATGCTTCAGTCGATTCTGAAAATACAATTTGGGAAGAAATGATTGAATTATTTAAAGGCGTTGAAGCTCTAAAAACAGGAAGCTCTTTTTAATAGCTGATAAATTAGGAAATCCAGACGTATTAGCCAATGAATCACTCTACCAACAAACATTAACTCGTTACGATGATTTACAAGAACAATTAAATAAAATGAACGCCTATGGCTATGAAGGTGAAATCCGCTCTGTCTTACATGGATTCAATTTTATCCTGAAGATTATGATAAGCCTATTCAACAATTATCCGGTGGACAAAGAACTCGTTTAGCCTTAGCTAAAAATTTTATTAGAAAAACATGATGTCTTAATTTTTAGACGAACCTACGAACCATTTAGATATTGAAACATTAACATGGTTAGAAGATTACTTAAAATCTTCACCCTGTATCACTACTGATTGTCAGCCATGACCAATACTTTTTTTAGATAAAGTCTGTCAAGAAGTATATGAAATTCATCATCACACTTGCGAATATTATAAAGGGCAATTATTCATACTATGTTACTGAACGTGAAAACCGATTCTTACTACAACAAAAAGCTTATGAAAAACAACAGAGAAAAATTCAAAAATTAGAAGAATTTGTTGCGAAAAATATTGTTCGTGCCTCTACTACGAAACGAGCACAATCCCGTAGAAAACAATTAGAAAAAAATGGAACGAATCGAAAAACCACAGTCAGATTCACGATCTGCTCGTTTTTTTCATTTTCTGTTCAAAAAGAATCTGGGAATCAAGTGTTAAATGTGCAAGATGCTTATATTGGATATGACGGACAAACCACTAGCAGGGGCCCCATCAATTTAAATATCCGCAAAACAAGAAGCGATTGCGATTGTTGGTCCAAACGGAATCGGAAAATCAACATTATTAAAATCTCTAACACAAGAAATTCCATGGATTGCAGGAGAAAGTTCATTTGGAGCTAATGTTCAAGTCGGTTACTATGATCAAAATTTAAGTGGATTAAACTCTAAAACAACTGTTTTTAGAAGAGCTTTGGAGCCGACATACGACGATGCCTGAAAAAGATATTCGTACGATTTTAGGAAGTTTCTTATTTTTCAGGAAAAGATGTTGAAAAAGTCTACTGCTCAATTAAGTGGGGGAGAAAAAGCAAGACTTGCTTTAGCAAAACTTTTCATTAGAACATGATAATTTCTTATTACTCGACGAACCAACGAACCACTTAGATATCGATAGTAAGGAAGTTCTTGAACAAGCGCTCATTGAATATGATGGAACAATTTGCTTTTGTTTCACGACCGTTATTTCATTAATCAAGTGGCAACTTCTATTTTTAGAAATCACTCCTGAAGGAAGTACCTTGTATTTAGGGAGATTACGATTACTATATTGAAAAGAAACAAGAGCTTGAAGCCTTAAAACAAGAAGAAGCCACTCCTGTCGTTCAAGCAGAAGTAGCTTTAACCGATACTAAGAAAAATTAGCTTAAGTTCAAAAGAAGAACAAAAACAACTTCGTACTCTAACAAGACAAGTAGAACAATTAGAAGAAAAACTGCATCAAATCGAACAAGAAATTTCTTCCGTTCACGAAGAATTAACGTTAGAAGAAGTTTATACGAATCCTACTCGTTCTAGTGAACTTCAACAAACTTTACAAAACTTAAATGAATCATTAGAAGAAGTAATGATGGAATGGGAAGAAGCTAGCTTAGCTTTGGAAGAATTCCAAGCTTAATACGTCTCTCAAACAAAAACAAAAGACTTTTCCTCGTAGCTTACGATATGTTCTGCTACTGAAGAAAAAGTCTTTTTAAATTCTTACTCATTCATCCATTGGCTTTGATAAAGATGTTGGTAAAACCCTTGCCTTGCAATCAGTTCTTCATGTGTTCCTTGTTCTATCACTTGTCCATCTTTCAACACTAATATTTTATCTGCATTTTGAATCGTTGAAAGTCTATGAGCCACAATAAAACTTGTTTTCCCTTCCATTAATGTTTGGAAAGCTTGTTGAATTTTCAACTCTGTTCTTGTATCAATGGAAGAAGTTGCTTCATCAAGAATGAGCATCGATGGCTGACTTAGCATGACTCTAGCAATGGACAAAAGTTGTCTCTGTCCTTGTGAGAAGTCTTCTCCTTGTCGTTGAAGAGGTGTTTCTAATCCTTGTGGTAGCTTTTCAATCATTTTATCTAATTGACATTGCATTAATACTTGTTGAATTTCTTCATCAGTTGCATTGGGATTTCCTAATAATAAATTTTCTCGAATAGTCCCCGATTGCAACCAAGTTTCTTGTAACACCATTCCAAATAATTGTCTCAGTTGCTGTCTAGTCATATCTTTTATGGATATGCCATCAATGGTAATATATCCTTTATCAACTTCATAAAAATCGCATTAATAAGTTAATGAGTGTACTCTTACCACTTCCAGTTGGTCCCTACAATCGCAATTTTTTTCTCCCAGGTTTTACTTCTAAAGAAAAAAATCCTCGATCAGTGATTGGTCTTTTTGGTAAGAAAATGACACCTGTTCAAATAAAACTTCTCCTTTAATCATTTCTGGTAAATTGATTTCTTTTCCTTCTTCAGACTCCATAGGCTCTTCCATCAATTCAAATACACGACTTGCACAAGCCATTGAATTTTTGAAACTCAGTCATCACACCTGAAATTTCATTAAAAGGTTTTTGTATACTGATTCGCATACGTTAAAAATGCTGCCAATTGTCCAATACTTAATTGAGATTTCAATACAAAAATGCTCCCACTAATCCTACTACGGTGTACACTAAGCTGTTCACAAAACGAGTTGCTGGATTCGTAATCGAAGAATAGAAAATAGCTTTTTAAAGAACGGTTCGCTAAATTTTTCATTCATTTTATCAAAAGTTTTTAAAACATTTTTCTTCTTGACTATACGCTTGAACTACTTTTTATTCCAGTAATCGTTTCATGAGTAAAGGCTGTTTGTTCAGCTCTTAATGTTGATTGGTCATGAAATAAATGATATGTTTTTTTAGCAATAAAGAGGCAACAACAAATGAAATAGGCGTTAAAAAGAAGGACAACGATTGTCATTGTTAGTTGAATACTAAACATCCAAAATAATGTACTGATAATCGTTAAGATTCCTGTAAATAATTGAGAAAAATCCTAATAACAATCCATCTGCCATTTGTTCTGTATCCGAGATTACAATACTTTGAAGAGAACCGTGTGCTTTTTATATCTAAATAACTCAGAGGCATTTTAGATAAATGAATAAAAGACATCATCTCTCAATGATTTCACCATTCCATAAGCAATATGATTATGACATAAACTCATCACATATTGACTCACCATACTGATTAGTGCTAGCACAAAAATCCATAATAAAGCCATTTGTCACAATCGAAAATTGTACTTCTCCAACTCCTATCATAGCATCAATGGTTTGACCGATTACTTTTTGGAATCCATACACTAGATAACACACTCACCATTGCTAAAAAAATAGAGAAAATAGTAAAGAGAAACACCATATGGTTTTTAAATAAGGAAATAATTTTTTTATACACTTCCATTTTTTTCATGCTTCATACTACTGTTCCTCCTTTTTGAAATTGTGAGGCAGTTATTTCTTGATAAATCGCATTTGTTTCTAGTAACTCTTCATGAGTTCCAATTCCTACGATTTTTTTCCTTTTTTCCATCACAATGATTTGATGAGCTTGCATCACTGAAGCCGCTCTTTGAGAGACAATAATAGTTGTTGGTTTAAACGGAGCTTTTTGAAATGGCTTTTCTTAAGGCTGCATCCGTTGCATAATCTAAAAGCAGAAAAAAACTATCATCTAATATTAAAATCTCTGGCTTTCTAACGATAGCTCGCGCAATCGTTAAGCGTTGTTTTTTGTCCACCGGATAGATTTCTTCCTTCTTGTTCCAATACATACTCTAATTGATTTGGTTTTTTTGTTCAACCATTTCTTTTGCTTGGGCAATTTCTAATGCTTCATATAATTCTTGAGTTGTAGCATCAGATTTTTCCCCATCTTAAATTTTCAGCAATCGTTCCTCTAAATAAAACTGCCTTTTTGTGGAACAATCCCTATTTTCTGTCTTAATTCTTCTGTTGGAATCGTTTTCTATGGGTTGCCCATTTATACGAATCGTTCCACTTGTTGGATCGATAAAATTTAGGAATCAATGAAATCAGTGAAGTTTTCCCACTTCCTGTTCCACCAATAATGCCTAAAGTTTCCCCTTTTTAGAGAGAACGTTAAGTTTTCTAATACTTCATGACTATCTCCTTCATATTTCAGAGAAACATTTTTCAAATGAAAGTACAATATCTGTCTCTTCTGTTTGAAGATAAAGCTATCCCATCTCTTCATGCAAACTCATCATGTTGTTCAATCGTCAATATTTCTTCAATTCTCTTAGCACTAGCAACGAGAACGTGTTACTTGAATCGTTAAATTTCGCTAATTTAATAAGCTCTAATAATATTTTGCAGACATATAATTTACTAAAAGCAATGACTTGTCCCTTTGTTAAGATTCCTGTATCAATTTGTACCGCTCCTAATTGTAATAACACAATAATCGCAATATTAATAATAATCATTGTAATCGGATTCGTTAAACTCGATAGATGACTGACGAATTTTTGTTGATTCGCTAATGCATCTGTCTCAGCTTTGAAAAGTATTTTGTTCTATTTTCTACTCGATTAAAACGCACGAAGAACTCTCACTCCTGTTAAATTTCTCCATTGTTTTTGAGTGATACGATCCATTCCTTCTTGTACTTTTTGTAAATAAAGGAATTGTTTTTAATAAAATAGCATAAATAATGATCGCTAAAACAGGAATCGTCACAACAAATACCCAAGCTGCTTGTACATTTACAATAAACGCCATTATCATTGCTCCTAAAACTACAAAAGGTGAGCGAAGTAATAAGCGTAAAAATAAATTCCAACCTGTTTGAACTTGTTGAATATCACTTGTCATTTTTGTAATAAGTGAATCCGTCCCAAGTTGATCAATGGTTGAAAAATTCATTACCGTGATTTTTTCTAATAAAAGCATAACGTAATTTCTTAGCAAAAGCCAGTTGCTGATTTAGCAGCAAAATACTGCGCAGTAATCGAAACGACTAAACCAATAATTGCAAGAATCATTAACAAACCGCACATCGTTAGAATATAGGACGGGCGATTTTGAGCAATTCCAACATCCATTAATTGAGCCATCACTAATGGCACAAATAGTTCAAAACTAGCTTCTAATAATTTAAATAAAGGTGCTAGCAAACTTTCTTTTTTATAATAACTAGCATATTTCCATAATGTCTTCAAAAAAACTTACTCCTAATACAAAAAAATTTAATAATTAAATTGTAATAAAGTCTATAAAAATGCAAATAAACATAAAAAACTTTTCGAAACATTAGTTTCGAAAAAGTTTTACACAGCTTTCTATCGATGTGGCACGAGGTGCTACTTCAGAAAAGTTATTTTCCACGCAATTCTTTTTCTTCAATTAACCCGCAATTTGTACTGCATTACTTTGCTGCACCTTTACGAATATTATCCCCACACACCAAATATGGAAACTATTTCGGTTGAGAAATATCACGACGAATTCTTCCAACAAACACTTCATCATGACCAGTTGCCATTAAAAGGTGTTGGATATTCATTATTAGCAGGATTATCCACGACTCACAACACCAGGAGCTTTTCGATAAAATTTCACGAATTTCTTCTGGAGTAGTATCTTTTTCAAAAGTGACATTAATTTCTACTGAATGTGAATTCATAACAGGTACACGCACACAAGTTGCAGTAATTGCCACTGATTCATCTAATCCCTAAAATTTTTACGAGGTTTCTTGAATCATTTTCATTTCTTCTTTTGTATATCCATTTTCTAAGAAAACATCAATATGTGGTAATACATTATTATAAATTGGATGAGGATAATTTGTTGGCGCTAATCCTTTTTCTCCATTGACTAAAGTCATTAATTCCTGCTTGTCCTGAACCAGAAACTGCTTGATAAGTTGTGTAAGCAACTCTCTTCAAAGCCGAACGCTTCATGTAGTGGTTTTTAATGGCACTACTGATTGGATTGATAGAACAGTTTGGATTCGCAATAATTTTTCTTTCTAAATGTTGGTGCATTACATTCTGGAACTACTAAGTCAATCTCAGGATCCATTCTCCATGCACTTGAATTATCAATGACAATCACGCCATCTTTTTCTGCGATTGGAGCAAATTTTAATGAAGTTCCTCCACCAGCTGAGAAAAATCGCATAATCGATATCACGTTTAAAAAGAATTTTCTGTTAATTCTTCGACAACATAATCTTTTCCTCTAAATTGTAATACTTTTCCTGCTGAACGAGCAGAAGCTAATAAAGTATAAATTTTTCTACAGAAAGGTTACTTTCTGCTAATCTTTCAATCATTTTTGTACCTACAACACCTGTTGCACCTACAATTGCAATATTTACCATAATGAATCTCCTCTTTTACTATAAGTCTATGTGATGAAAATTATATCGAATGTTTCAAAAATGTAAAGAATTTGTCCTTTCTAACGAACACATTTGTAGCTATTTTTCAATACACTTCTGTATGAGATGCTTCATCCTTACAAACATTCAATGCAATCGAAATCCAATGCTTTTTATTCATATGATATGCTTCAAACACTCCCTCTTTTGAAGGAGAATTTCCTTTTTCTTCTGGAGGAAATCTTTACATTTAAAATCAGTGCTATTTCATCACTTGTAATTCTAATTTACTAAATGGAATTTCCATCATTAATGCATACCATTTTCCGTTTTCTTTACATTGTATACTGTAGCTGCTGATTTTCTTTAAAGGGCATTGCTGAATAAGGCGTATATGTTCCAATATCCAACGATTCCATTGTTCTTTTCAACGCTACTAACGATGTATCTACTGAATAACACCATTGAAATACCATCTCTTCCGCTTCTTGCCTTAATTGCTGTGCAATTTTACTATTTATAGTTGTCACATCAAATAAAGAATATCGCTCATGAGATTCATCATGTACAATCATTTCTAAAGCCTTTTTCGACAGAAGCACTTACAATATAAAAATAAAATCCGTCTATTTTGCTAGGAATTATTTTTCCTTCATATTCTTTTAAATCAGAAGTTAATGTCCATTTCATTTCTTTATCCTTATTCCTATAATTTATATTGCGCTCGAAGTTCTAAAATCATATCTCGAGTTGTGCAGCTTTTTTTCAAAGTTCAAGTCTTTAGCTGCAGCACGCATTTCTAATTCCATCACTTCAATAGCTTCTCTTCTTTGTTGAACCGTCATTTGTTTGAAATCAGTCTGAGTTGTTTCTTCTTTTTCAACTGCATGAGTAATCGCAATTAGATCACGAATATTTTTTTATGAATCGTTTTTGGAGTGATTCCATGTTCTTTATTATAAGCTTCTTGAATACTTCTACGACGATTTGGTTTCATCAATGGCATATTTCATAGAATCTGTAATCTTATCAGCATACATAATCACTCGTCCATTCGCATTTCTTGCGGCACGTCCAATCGTTTGAACTAAGGAACGTTCACTTCTTAAAAATCCTTCCTTATCCGCATCTAAAATGGCAACAAGGGATACTTCCGGCACATCCAATCCTTCTCTTAATAAGTTAATGCCGACTAATACATCAAATTCACCTGAGACGTAAATTTCGAATAATTTCTGTTCTTTCTAATGTTTTTAATATCACTATGAAGATATTTCACTCGAATACCAACTTCTTTTAAGTAATCGGTTAAATCTTCTGACATTTTTCTTCGTTAATGTCGTAATAAATACTCGTTCATTCTTTTTCAATTCGGTCATGAATTTCACGGATTAAGTCATCAATTTGTCCATTAATTGGTCGAACTTCAATTAATGGATCCAGTAATCCTGTTGGTCGAATAATTTGTTCTGTAACGGTTGGAGTATGAGCCATTTTCATAAGGCCCTGGAGTTGCAGAAACATAAATTATTTGTGGAATTCTTTCTTCAAATTCTTCAAATCGTAATGGGCGATTATCTAAAGCACTCGGTAATCGGAATCCATATTGAATTAACTGTTCTTTACGAGCTCGGTCTCCATTAAACATTGCTCTAATTTGTGACATGGTAATATGAGACTCGTCAACAACATATAATGCATCTTCTGGGAAGAAGTCTAATAAGGTATACGGAGCTTCACCTAGGTTTTCTTCCGTCCATATGTCTTGAATAATTTTTCAATTCCCATTACAATAGCCCATTTCTAGTAACATCTCAATATCATAGTTCGTTCGTTGTTCTAATCGTTGCGCTTCTAATAATTGGTTATTTTTCTCTTAATTCTTCTAAACGTTCTTTCAATTCTGCTTTGATCGTAGAAACTGCTCGACTAATTTCATCTTCATTCGACACAAAGTGAGCGGCTGGGAAAATAGGTACATGTTCTACGGTAGCTTTCACTTCTCCTGTTAAAACATCAATTTCTTTTTAAAGCTTCAATTTCATCACCGAAAAATTCCACACGAATGGCAGAAGAATCGTGACCTGGAGGAAAAATATCTACAATGTCTCCTCTTACTCGAAAACTACCTCTTCGAAAAATCAATATCATTTCGCTCAAATTGCATTTCTACTAATCGAGTTAATAACTGATTCCGTTCTACTTCCATTCCTTCTCGTAAAGATAGAACATGCTCTCTATAATTTTTCAGGATTTACTAATCCATAAATACATGAAACAGAGCCACTACAATAACATCTCTTCTTTCAAGCAAAGCACTTGTAGCAGAGTGGCGTAATTTATCAATTTCATCATTGACGCTAGATTCTTTTTCAATATACGTATCACTAGAAGGAACATAGGCTTCAGGTTGGTAATAATCATAATAAGATACAAAAATATTCTACGGCATTATTCAGGGAAGAATTCTTTTTAATTCTCCATACAACTGCCCTGCTAATGTTTTATTATGAGCTAATACTAAAGTAGGCTTATTCACTTCTTTAATCACATTAGCAATCGTAAAAGTTTTACCCGTTCAGTTGCTCCTAATAAGGTTTGTTCATGTTTTCCTTCTAAAATTCCAGAGACTAATTCTTTAATCGCTTGTGGTTGATCTCCCTGCGGTTGATAGGGAGAATGTAATTCAAAATGATCCATTCTTCCACTCCTTTTTCTATATTCCTAAATTAGTATAGCATGCTCGAAGTGGAAAACAAACCAGGCGAATTATCAAAAATATCAATTCTTCATTGATAGAAAAGTCCCCAAATCCACTTATTTTTATATACTATTTCATCGCAAGACTTGCATTTTTATAAGGACTTTTTGTATAATAATTCCTGTTGGAGACAACTGATCGAGTGATTATATAAATGTAAGAAAGAGGTGAACCCATTGCCAAATATCGCATCACAAATCAAACGTGTTCGTACAAACAAAAAGTCAACACTAGCAAACAACTCACAAACTTCTGCTATGCGTACTGCTATCAAAAAAATTTGAAGCTGCAGTAGCTGAAGGTGCTGAAAATGCTGAAGAATTATTACGTGCTGCTCACAAAGCAATCGACAGAGCTGCTTCTAAAGTTAATCCACAAAAACAAAGCTTCTCGTGATAAATCACGTCTTGCTTCAAAAATTAAGCAAATAATAAAAAGCCTGAGAAATCATTCTCAGGGCCTTTTTGTACTTTTTATTTTCATTTCAACCTACTTATGCACTCTTTTGACAAAACTTCAAAATAAATGTTTCTAATTGCAATTCTTTCATTTCCAAGTCCTGTTTTTCAATGCATACTCTGTTTCAACTAATAATCGATATGCTGCTTCTAGTAAAAGCAATCGAAAATTTTCTAGATTGTCCTAAAGCAGAGTTTTACACGGTATGGATGAATTCCTAATACCTTTTTGCATTTCAGGTTCGTGATAGCCTTCTTTTTGTAAGTAGCTTACTTGTAACAATAAGCGAAATTGCCCTAATAAAATGGCATTCATTTTAATCGGGTCTTCTTTTTGTAATAATAAATCTCGATAAATTTCAATCGCCACTTTACTATCTTTTCGAAGAACAGCCTCTCCTAGTTCAAAAAAATATTTTTGTTCTAAACTTTTTGGAACTAATGTTGCCCACTAAGTCACTATCAATCACTTTCGTATCCATGGCAGATAAGATTAACTTATCAATTTCTCTCATCGCATCGGTTAGAGAATAGTGTAATTTTTCTAAAAATAAATGTAGAACTGAAGTTTCCATCGAAACGCCCTGTTCTTGTACTTTATGTTGAACCATCGCTCTTACATCTTTTTCTTCTAATGAAGAAGCATCTAATAAGACTGCTACTTTTTAATTGCTTCACGATTTTTACGAGAGTCTAACTTTTTCATATGGTGCAAAAAAATACAACGACAGAAGAGTCTAAAGGGATTTTTCTAAATAAAACTGTAATCTTTCAAGTTGATGATCAATTTTTTTGATTTTTCTTTTTCACCCGTTAAAAAAATATGGTTTATCAACCATCACTAAACGTCTATCTCCAAAAAAATGGGACAGATTCTGCATCCTCAATAGCTGTTTGGACAGAAATTTCTTCCATATTAAATCGACCGACATTTAATTCTTGATCTTCAGGAGCCACTACGGATTCTAAAAAAATACTTGTCTTGCCCAATTTTGTAAATAATCTTCTTTTCCTTGAACCATATAAATGGGCGACAATTTCCCCGATTTAATTTCTTCTATTTTTCTTTTTGAAATTCCATTTATGACTCCCCTTTCTCTTAGTCTAGTGTATCGTGAAGTGTTCTTTTTGTCCATGGTTTCACTCGTCTTTATGACTTTTTTTACCGTATGGAATTTTTGTACGTCTTTTTCTTGCATCATATGTACTGCTCCATCTTCTTGCGATATCCATATATGTGAAACTTGTTGTTCTAACTGATCTAAGAAGCGTAAACTAATATGCGATTGAACCGTCCCATTTCCTTTTTCTAAAATTAAACTTTTTCGTTTGCATTTGTGTAAATCCATTTAATTTTGCAATCCCTTCTGCGTTTTTTTCTTTGAAGAAATCACAAAATTAGCTTTATCGGGTAAAGTATTCATCTTATCTTCCACTATAAGTATTCGTTCTCCTTGGATTGTAAAAATAGAATTTTTGAACTTCTTTCTTACTGCCATTAGCTGGAATCAATCCCCATTTCACTCCGGAAAGCAACTCCATTTCTCCTATTTCATGACTTTGCCTGAAATTTCCCATTTACTATCCTCTCTTTTTCAGACGGATTTTTAGAAACGACTACCTCACTTACTGAAAAATCTTGTATCAACTCTTTTAAATCATCACTATCTTCCTCACTAGCATTCGTTAGTACAATAGAATCCAACTGAGAAATTCCTTCTACAAAAATATTATTCGTAACATTTTTTAGAAAAAAAGGTTGTTTACTAAGAACCTTCCCCTTAGAATCTATGAACGAATTTCCTCCCCTCACTATTAAAGTAGCATGATTGAATCCTTTTGGAATATACAATACTGAAACTTGCGAACCCGTACTTAAAAAGATGATTTGCTTATGTAGATGATAAGAAATGCTAAGTGCAATGATAAAAAGAACAAAACGCAAAAAAACGATACTTGAATAAGGACGAAACCAAGATTTTTCATAACAAACAAGAGCTATATAAAGCGTAAACCAATACAATATCCAAGCTACTGTTGACCATGTTCCAAATGTAAATCGTAAAAACAAAAAAATTGCTCACAAAAAAAGCAAAAAAATGTGATTCACTCCATTTAATAATGCATCTAAAAAAAGAAAATGATGCCATTAGAAATCCATACCCAATCTAATACTACTGCTAAAGCGTAAAAGCAATATTCCTGGAATAAGGATGCTTTCAAACAGTAAAACTACTAAACCAGCTAATAAAATACTTAGCATATTCCACTTGAAAAAAATAATGACAAATCAATGGTAAGGCAATGATAGGCGTTAAAAAGCAATACAAATTGTTTTCTTCCATTTTCCTTTGAAGATTATGTTCAACAAAATAACTCGTCAATAATAAAATAGCGGTTAATCCATAACTTAGTTGAAAAGCTACATTTTTCAATGATACTTGTTCGATAAAACAGTGACAGCAAAAATATGATTCCCAAACAATCCTCTGTTGTCAGTTTCCAATGAAACTTCTTAGACATTTGCGCTAAAACATACATTAAAATCGCTCGTGTACCACTAATATTCCAATGAATAAAGTAACCATAAATGACTAATCCAACGATAATGACAGTAACACTTGTTTCTCGAGTCATTTTCCATTTCCATAATACTTTTTCAAGCAGATGAATAAATAATGTAATATGAAGTCCTGAAATGGCTAAAACATGCATGATCCCCAAGTCTCTTATAATGCCCTATTACTGTTGCATTCGCATCTTTCGTTTTTCCCGAACAGTAATAATAAAGCATAGGTACGAACAAAACTTTCTGGCTGTTTATCAATTTTTAAATAGAATTTTCTACGCCAATTTTGAAAGACTGACATCCATGAAGGAGAGTTTGCCATTTGTTTAAAATCCTCTAACTTCAAACACACGCAAAACTCCAACACTCCGATAATAACTTGGTGCATTAAAATCCCCTCTATTTTTAGGTTCATTCACAGGCTTACTCTTCCCTATTACGGATAAAGTGAGATTCGCCTCCTCCTCTTCAAATAAAAGCTCTCTCTTTTTCAGAATGCATTTTTATATTGAAATAAAACTTTATGCTTAGAAGAAGGTAATTCTAATTCAGCAATTCCCGTTACAAAAGTCTCCATTGATTTTTCAAATCATCCCTATTCAATCTTATAATTCCAACCAACTCCCCTTCGGGAACAATTGTAGGATGATAAACTTGATAAGAACGTAATCCAACAGAAATGAGTAAAATTAATACCCAGAACATCTGTTGTTTAGATTGAAAATGAAGAATGAACGTCCATATTCCTAACAAAACATAAATCCCTTTTTAAAAAAGCGAAGATTCAAAAAAATATTAAACTTCCTACTATAATCTCTAAGACCGTTATCCAAATCCACTTCTTCATTGGAAATTCACTTGGCTTTCAATCGCTTCTAATGCTTTCTTTCAATTCCTTTCACTTGTAATAAGTCTTCCTTTGTACGAAAGGCTCCATGTTCTTTTTCGATATTGTAAAAATAGCTTCTGCTTTTTTTCTTTCCGATTCCTTTTATAGTTTGTAATTCTTCTAAAGTTGCCGTATTAATATTGATTGTTCCTTGTTTTGAATTAGACACACTCGTATTTGTCGAACTTCCTTTTTCAGAAATTTCCCCTCTGTCAATCCATCTTCTTGTTTAGAATGTACATTAGGGACAATAATTTGCATTTGATCGCTAATTTTTGTGCTAAATTAATTTTTTTGTTTCATCTGCCTCCTCCGTAAAACCTCCTGCCTTTTTAATCACTTCTTGTATACGACTCTCACAAGAAAACTCATACACTCCAGGCCGAAGAACTTCCCCTTTAATATCCACATAACAATTTTGTGGCATCATCGTAGTTGCTTTCTTCCACTCTTGTTGTATTCACAGCATTCGTTACCATTACTTTTTCTTTCGTAGGTGAAGCCATCATCCCTCTTCCTACAAGAATAATAACGATAACTGCTAACACACCACCAATAATTGACAGAACCTTTTTATATTCCATCAACCACCTTTTTCACTTGCATAAAAAATAAAACATCATTTTTCCCTCCTCTAACTATAGATACGAAAAATGACGTTTTTGTATTTTATTTTTCTAAAATTTTTACTGCATCTTCAAATTTTTACAGGATACACTTGAATGTTGGATTTTTATCTTTTTCAGCGGTTTGTTTAGCTTCTTCATAGTTCGATAAAATGTTAGGATTTTTCTCTCATTTCATCCGTAATTTCATCGTCTGGTGCTAGGAAAATAGTTGCTCCTGCTCGAACAGCTGCCACTAATTTCTTATCTACTCCACCGATTCGTCCAACTTCTCCTTTTTCATTCATTGTGCCAGTACCAGCAACAATTCGACCTTGTTTTTAAATTTTTTTATCCGTTAATTGGTTATAAATTTCTAATGTAAACATCAGACCTGCAGATGGCCCACTAACCCCTATGTGGATCGAAAATCTACTTTAGGGAGATTCATGAAGTTTTGAATGCGTCACTAATTGAATCCCTAACATTGCTTTTCCTGTGTCAGGATTTTTCTACCAATACTCCTGTTTTTTTCAATCATTTCTTGATTACGATTGATTTCAATTGTGACACTATCCCCAATTTTTTTAGAACTAATGGCTTGAATCATTTCTTGTGCGGATGAAAATGATTCTCCATCCACTTTTGTCACAATATCTCCTACTTGAATCTTCTCTTTAAAATCAGATTCAGGAACTACAGTCATCACATATACACCTAAAAAAATTCTTCTTGAACAGTTTTTTCCTGCTGCCTTGTACGCTACTGAAATGGCTGCATTTCTAGCTTATTGCATATAATATTCCTGAATTTTATTGTATTCCTTACTAGGTGTTGTTCCATACACTTTTTCCTTTGGAATCATCTCAACATGAGGAAGCAATGTTTGAAGTGCTAATAAAGGGGTTGCTTGTTGTGACAATACCGTCATTACTCGAAAAGACCCTTCCTTCTTCTCATTAACTCCTTCAATAGTAATAAAATCCTCTACTTTTCAGCGCTCCCTGGCATTTCTAATACATAGGGTAAAGGAAAAACGCAATGATTCCTAGAAGCAATAAACTGACGAGCGATATAACAATCGTTCGTAAAGAAATTTTTCATACTTACTCACTTCTTTCTTGAAGCATCATTTGTTGACACTCTTGTCCAGCATATCTTTTTTTCCAAAATTTCTGCTACAGATTCTGGAATAAAAGACTCAAATTCTCCGCCAAATTTAGCTAATTCTTTCACCATTGTTGAACTGACATATTCATGGGCTGGCTCACTTATGAGTAAAGACAGTTTCAATATTCTCGTCTAATCGATGATTATGATACGCTAAAGTCTTTTCTAATTCTAAATCTTGACTATTACGAACCCCTCTTAAAAGGACAGTTGCTCCTAATTGTTTTCGCAGCTTCAACCATTAAGCCCCCATCTTGTACGACAACTCGAACATTTTCCCAATTTGACACAGCTTTTTGAACTGTTTGAACTCTCTCTTCTTTTGTTAAAGTATACTGTTTTTGATGATTATGAGAAATTAATACAATCACTTCATCAAATAATACTGTCGCACGTTGGATTAAATGAAGATGACCCCTTTGTAATGGGATCGAAAACTTCCTGCATAAATTGCTTTTTACCATACAAATCTCTATTCAAATTCAAAGAAAATTAATGCTGTAATTCCATACTCTACTCGTTTTCCATTGAGTAAAACGTCAATTTTTTTCTGGTAATTGTACTGCTTTATCTACTTCTGCGACAACTACAGCATCTTCAGCTACTAATGATAATTTTTTTCCAATTGTTCAATATCATGGATAATTTCTTGTAGACGATACGGTGGATCCATAAACACTAAAGAAACAGGTTTAAACTCTTCTCTTGTAGCTAATGTTTTTAATCCATGCTTCACATTTTGTTTCAATAATGTAAATTGATCAGGACTCTTTGTAATATCAATATTTTGTTCAATCGTTTGAATCGCTTGTCGATTATTTTTCAAATAAAAAGGCATGGTCCATTCCTCTAGAAACAGCTTCAATGGCTACTCCTCCACTACCTGCATACATGTCTAACATGACACCACCATCAAAATATCCTCCTAAAATATTGAATAAAGTTCTTTAATTTTTATCCGTTGTGGGTCTTGTGTTCTTTCCTGGAACAGCTCGAAGATGTCTTCCACCAAATTCGCCAGAAATAATTCTCATCTGTGTTTCCTCCTTTAATATATTCACCCTTATTATAAACGCTCAAAAAGAATAACAACTCACAATAAACAGAAGAAATCTTTGCAAAACTCACTTGCTTGTAAAATAGCCATTTAAAACCTCTCAAATTCGATAGGTTTTAAGACAAAAAGCAGATTATAATACATTCGTTTAATCTTCTCTGGCAAATACAAATTATCATTTTTAAATCCGTCGAAATCGACCGAATTAAATCTGAAGTAGTTGCCAATTCATTGACATTATTTCCTCAAAAAAAGTCATGACCACCCGTTAAACAGGTAGTCATGACTTTTTACATCTAATCATTATGCCTTTGTAGCCAATGCTTGTTTTTCTAATTCAATTTCCTCACGTAATTCTGGTAAGATTTGTGTAAAAAATCCATTCGAACTTCATGGCGAGGAGATACTTCAACTTTTTCGAACAAAGTGAAAATTTGCTAACTTTATCCATAACACTTTCCACTTCTTCTTCATTGACATACAAGTAAATATATTTTTAGACGTTTAGAAATATATTGAATATTACCGAAACGTTTTAATTGTTTAATTGGTTTTTAATGTATGAGAACCATACAATAATCGCTCTTCTTTCTACTTGTTCCATGTTTACTCCTCTCTTTATTATTTTTTTACGAATTGTTAATAGTAAATCACTGACATCAATCATATCTTGTTCTTTAATAGCAATGGTTTCAACAACACCATCAAATGGTGCTTGAATAGTTGTTTCCATCTTCATTGCTTCTGTCACAAGTAACACTTGTCCTTTACGAACTACTTCACCTTTTTGTTACAAAATACTTTTAGGACACTACCTGGCATTGTAGCTCTAATTTGTCCAAAGTCATTTCGCATCTGCTTTTTTGACGTTTAACAGTTGTCATTGTTGCACTCGCATCATGGACAATAATTTCTCTACTTTGTCCATTGAATCGATAGAACATAATACGATTTCCATCTTGGTCAGGTTCCCCAATTTGTACTAATGTAATCATGAAGACTTTTCCCTGGGAGCATATTCCATTTGAATTGTCTCACCCATACGCATTCCATAGAAGAATGTTTGCGTATCTAATTTATAAATCTCCATATAGTTCTTTTCTCTCTTGGTATTCCATATACACTTTTTGGATACATGAGATAACTTAGTACTTGTTGGTCTTTTTGGTTTATGTCCTAATAAATCTTCCAATTCTTTACGAACTTCTTCAAAATCTACTTCAGGAGCTAATAATCCTGGGCGAACAGTAATTGGCTCAATATCTTTTAATACAACTTTTTGAAGTTTTTCATTAAATCCTCCAACTGGTTGACCCTAAATCTCCCTCTAAAGAATTGAATCACTGATTCAGGGAAGGATAGCGTTAATCCTTTTTCATAAATATTTTTCTTCATTAAGTTCATTTTGAATACAGAATAATGCCATATCTCCAACTACTTTAGAAGAAGGGTTACTTTAATAATATCTCCAAATAATTGGTTTACACGGTGATACATTTCTTTCACTTCTTCGAAAACGTTCTCCTAAACCAACTGATTTGGCTTGTTGGTATAAATTCGTATATTGTCCTCCTGGCATTTCATGATAGTAAACTTCAGGACTTGGAGAAACTTGTGCTTGATCGAAATGCATGATAAGATTTACGAATCGTTCCCCAATAACGGTTTAATGTTGTTACATTTTCTATCTCTAATTCAGGTTGGCGACTTGTACCTTCTAATCCATAGTATAAAGTTTCCATACTTGGATTAGATGTTCCCACCTACTAAAGCACTAAAAGGCTACATCGACTACATCCACTCCAGCATCAATCGCTGTTGCTAATGTTAAAATACCATTTCCACTCGTATCATGAGTGTGTAAGTGAATTGGAATATCCACTGATTCTTTTTAAACGTTGTAATTAATTGTTTGGCCGCTTGAGGTTTCAATAATCCTGCCATATCTTTAATAGCAATCATATGAGCCCCCGATTTTTCTAAATCTTTCGCAAATTGTTTATAATATTCTAATGTATATTTTGTTTGCATCGGATTTAATACATCGCCTGTATAACACATGGTCGCTTCTGCAATTTTTCCTGCTTCACGAACGGCTTGAATACTCACTTCCATTTGAGGTAACCAGTTTAAAGCTGTCAAAAATTCTGAACACATCAATTCCTGTTGCTGCTGCTTCTAAAAATAAACGAACGAATCACAGCATCTGGATAATTGGAATATCCTACTGCATTAGAACCACGCAATAACATTTGTAACAGCGTATTTGGCATTGCTTTACGGATTTTTCTAATCGATTCCATGGATTTTTCTGTTAAGAAATCGATAAGCTGTATCAAAAGTTGCTCCACCCCATACTTCTGCTGAGAACAACTGAGGTACTGCTGCTTCATGTTGCTGAGCCGCTTGAATCAAATCAATTGAACGCATTCTTGTAGCCATCAAACTTTTGATGCGCATCTCTAAAACTTGTATCCGTTAAAAGAACTTTTTCTTGTTCCAATACCCATTTTGAAACTGCATCCGCACCTTTTTCATCCAGTAACTGCTTAGCCGTTATTTCTGGTTTTGAAATAGGGCTTCAATGTTTCGATATAAGTTGGTCTCTCGAATGCCTTTGTTTCTTGTGGGATTCCTGGATACCCATTTACAGTAATTTCAGAAATATATTTTTAAAAATTTTATTTCCACGATTACTTTCCTTTGGAAACTTAAACAATTCAGGTGTTGTATCAATAAACGTTGTTTTTAGCTGTTCCTGTTAAGAAATCTTCGTGATGGATTACATTTTTTTAAAAAAATGGAATATTCGTCTTCACTCCACGAATTCTAAACTCTTTTTAATGCACGTTGCATCGTTGTAACTGCTTGAGAAAAAAATCACGACCATATGTACAAACTTTTTACTAAGAGTGAATCAAAAATATGGCGTTACCACATTTCCTTGGAAAGCATTTCCCTGCATCTAAACGAATACCCAAACCACCGGGTGAACGATACGTATTAATTTTACCAGTATCTGGTAAGAAGTTATTTTTCAGGATTTTCAGTTGTAATACGGCATTGAATCGCAGCACCACTAAATGTTAAGTTTTTCTTGTGTAGGAATGCCAATTTCTTGATGTAAATCCATTCCTTGCGCAATTTTTTTAATTGTGCTTGAACAATATCAATTCCTGTAATCAATTCAGTAATGGTATGCTCTACTTGGATTCTTGGATTCACTTCAATAAAGTAAAACTGATTTCCATCTAATAAAAAATTCAACTGTTCCTGCATTAACATACCCAATTTCTTTCATAAAAGCTAGCTGCAGCATTACAAATTTTTGAGCGCATTTCTTCTGATAGAGAAACACATGGAGCTACTTCAATCACTTTTTGGTGACGTCTTTGAACAGAACAATCACGTTCGAATAAATGGACAACATTTCCATGTTTCATCCCCTAAAATTTGTACTTCAATATGTTGTGGATTTTTCAATATATTTTCTCCACATAACATTCTCCAGCACCAAAAAGCTTTTAATTGCTTCTCCAACTGCACGGTCATAACTATCTTGAACATCTTCCTTACGATAAACGACACGCATTCCTCGACCGCCACCACCAAGTGCAGCTTTAATCATAATCGGATAGTCAAATTGTTCCCCAAAATCATAAATTTCTTGAACAGAAGACACTGTCCCTTCTGTCCCAGGAATCGATTGTAAACCCTGCCTTATGCGCAGCAGTTTTTGCTTTTAATTTATCTCCTAAAATATCTAAATGTTCTAAACCGAGGTCCAACAAAGGTTAGTCCAGCATCTTGACATTTTCTAGCAAAATCAATATTTTCAGATAAAAACCATAACCAGGATGAACAGCATCTGCCCCTGAGTGTTTCGTAATACGAATAATATCATCCATATCTAGATAAGCTTCCGTTGGTTTCTTTCCTTCCCCAACTAAATAAGCTTCATCAGCTTTGAAAACGATGTAATGAATGATCATCTTCTTGGCAAAAATACCAACCGTTTCAATCCCTAATTCTGAAGCTGCACGAAATACACGAATCGCAATTTCTCCACGATTAGCCACCAGTAATTTCTTCATGCTCATCCTCCTCTTCTTCAATCAATTCTCATTAGCTTTCTTCTAACTGCTCTTCTTGAGAAATTTCCTTTTTCTTCATCTTCCTCAGAATAAATTCATTCATTCTAATTTTTATTCTTAAATTTCTTCTTGATATTCTTTGTCATATTTTAGTGCAAACAGAACCATTCCCAATCGCAATACTTGAAACAATAAAACTAGAACCGCCATAACTTAAAAATGGTAATGGAACCCCAGTAATAGGAGCTAAATCCTAGTAACGCTCCAATATTCACTCCACTTTGTACTAATAGAAAAATTCCAACACCCTAAACATAAATATCTAGCAAAAGATGAACGATCAAAATTGAGCTTTTCCAAAAAAATATAAATATTAAGAAGAATAGAACGACTAATACAATCCATACAACAATAAATCCTAATTCTTCTCCCACAATTGCCAATATAAAAGTCCGTATGAGCTTCAGGTAAAAATCCTGTTTTTCTGAATAGAACTAGATAAACCAGTACCCTGTAATCCACTCCTAGCTAAAGCTAAAGAAATCCTTGAATAGATTGATACCTACACCACTCGTATCATCCCATGGGATTATGGAATGAAAGAAAATCGTCCCAACTTGATATGACTTATAAACGTAAGTACTGAATAATAGAAATCGGTAAATAGGTAAATAAATAACCAATGACAAAAAGCAACTCCAGAATATTTAATCGCTCGTTTTAGAAATATCCTGTTGTTAATGCTAATAACCACATCATCAAGACTGTAATCATTACTGTTCCAAAAGTCTGGTTGCATTAAAACAAGAATACTTACTAAAACCATCATTCCCCATTGGATACATATATAATTGTTTCCAATCACTGACTTTCTTTCAAACTTTTGATAATAAAAAGCACTTGCCCATATTAAAATAACTTTAGCAAAATTCAGAAGGTTGTAAATTAAAAATCCGTAAATTAATCCAACTTTTAGCCCCTTTAATTCCTGATCTGAGTGAAAACAAATAAAAGTAATAAAATTAATATTACATATACTATCTGTAATAAATCGTTCATTAAAAAGAATTTTTTTCCATTATTAGCAATATCAATCGCTATAGCATGATTCCAGCCACAACAAAATGCAAATTGACGAATTAAAATAATATTCAGAATTTCCTACAGAAGTTAATGAAAAATAACTACTTGCACTATAAATCATTACTAGACCAAATGCAGATAATATAGATGAAAAATCATTAAAATAATTTTATCTACTTGGAAGAGATTTTTACTTTTATCTTGTACTTTCAAAACGAATAATCCCTCTTACTTTCTTTAAGATTGCCAGTTTTTCTCATATACATCACTATATACTTCATTTTAATGCATATTCCAAATCAGCCATTATCTGATGTCCTTCATTAGCTTCCACAACTCCAATTGCTACAGCAAATTCTACTTGTTTAGATAGTCCAAATAATTGTGTATCTACCACTTCTTCAAATGCTGGACATTTAGCAATACATAAATGATTTTTTTGTTGATTAATTAATTGGTAAATTTTATTAGCATTTTTCTTTTAATTGCTCAAGAGCATGATTTTTGATTAATCTCTGACATTTTCTTTCTCCTTTTTGAATAAAAATAACTCAAAATAATTATACCACAAAGCATCGTTTTTCTAAAGAATGATGAGAAATTAATTCAATTTAAATACTGAATGTAAAAAGAAAAAAACTCCATCTAGGGTATACTGCCCTAAATGAAGTTTCATAAATTATTTTTCATTCTCTTTTTGAGGTAGCATCGATAATCCTACTCTTCCTTTTTTCATGTCAATTTCAGTAACCCATACTGTTACAATATCGCCTACTGCAACGACATCACTTGGATGCTTCACGAAACCTTTTTTCATTCTTGAAATATGAACTAAGCCGTCTTGTTTAACTCCGATATCCACGAACGCTCCAAAATCGACTACATTACGAATCGTCCCTTGTAATTCCATTCCGACTTGAATATCTTCCATGGATAATACATCACTTCTTAAAATCGGTGGATCAACTTCTTCACGAGGGTCTCTTCCTGGTTTTGTTAATCCCAGCAAAAATTAATTCTAAAGTTTCAATCCCAATTCTAGTTCACTAGATAATGCTTTTTTTATCTAATGCAGATAAAGCTTGTTCTACTTTTTCCGTTCCAATTTCAACTTTTGTTGCTTGAATTTTTTCTAAAATCTTTTCTGCAACTTCATAAGACTCTGGGTGAATATCTGTACCATCTAATGGATTTTTCCCATCCACAATTCTTAAAAATCCTACTGCTTGTTCAAAGGCTTTTGGTCCTAAGCGAGGAACTTTTTCAGTTGTGAACGATTGGTGAACTTTCCCATTTTTCATCACGATAAAGCCACTACATTTGCGGCAGTCGTTTTTAGTTAATCCGGCAATATGTTCTAATAATGCAGCACTTGCTGTATTGACATTGACACCTACTTTATTCACAGCTGTTTCGACAACAATATCTAGTCTTTTGCATCTAATTGTTTTTTTGACTCACATCATGTTGATATTGCCCTACTCCTACTGCTTTTGGATCAATTTTCACTAATTCTGCCAATGGATCTTGCAAGCGACGAGCAATACTTACTGCGGAACGTTCTTCTACTTGATAATCTGGAAATTCTTTTCGTGCAATCTCACTAGCAGAATAAACAGATGCTCCTGCTTCACTCACAATCGTGTAATAAATTTTACGATTCATCCCCTTAATCTGTTCACTCACGAATGCTTCCGATTCTCGGCTTGCAGTACCATTTCCAATAGCAACTAAAGTGACCTGATAATCTTCCAATAATTTCTTGAATGTTGTTCCTGCTTGAGCACGCTTAAAGTCACTTGCTCCTTGGTGGGGATAAATGACTGCTTTATCTAACACTTTCCCCGTTTCATCAATAATCGCTAATTTACAACCTGTTCGATACGCTGGGTCTAATCCTAGAAATCACATGCCCTTTCATCGGTGCTTGTAATAATAGATTTTGTAAATTCTCTCCAAAAATTTCAATCGCTTGAGTTTGAGCTTTTTCTGTTAATTCAGAACGAATTTCACGTTCAATCGCAGGTGCAATGAAACGTTTATAACTATCCTCAATCGCCGCTTTCACATATGGTGCAGATGGAGAATTCGCATTCGAAATTTCTTTTTTCATCATTTTTTCTAGCGGAATTGTTTCATCTACTTCCAAACTAACTTTTAACACGCCTTCTTTTTCAGCACGATTGATTGCTAAAATACGATGTGGCACAATTGTTTTCACCAATTCTTGATACTCGTAATACATTTCGTATACGTGTTTTTCATCTTTTTCTTCGTCTTTCAAACTTGTCACAAGCATAGCTTTTTGAACCGTGTATTCACGAAGTAATTTTCTATACTGAGCATTATCGGAGACTTTTTCAGCAATAATTTCTAATGCACCATTTAAAGGCATCTTCTACTGTCAAAATTTCTTTTTTTCTTCGTTAATAGAATGTTGCAGCTTTTTGCTTCAACCTCTCTCAAAGTACACGCTAATAAAAATTCAGCTAACGGTTCTAAACCCTGCTTCTTTTCGTAATCGTCGCTTTCGTACGTTTCTTTTTGTTTAAATGGACGGTAAATATCTTCTAATGCCGTTAATGTTTTAGCATTTCATTAAGTCGGATAAAATTTCATCTGTTAATTTTTTTCTTGTTCATCAATTAATCGAATAACTTCGTCTTTTCTTTTTTCAAAATTTACTAAATAACGATGTCTTTCTTCAATTTCACGAATTTGAACTTCATCCAAACTCCCTGTTTGATCTTTTACGATAACGTGCAATAAAAGGAACTGTATTGCCATCTTCTAATAAAGCTAATACTGTATCAATTTGCTTTGGTGAATATTGAGTTAATTCTTGCTTTACAATATCAACGCACGTTGTTCAATAGTTAATTCTGTATCTGTCATAAAAGACCTCCTAATCTTTTTAATCCTAACATAAAACGACACCCTTTAAAAGATTTTGTTTTTGCACGTAAAAATGCAAATAGAAAACATTTCTGAATAGAACAGGGCCATATTGGCCTCACTTTATCGTGATCTCATGGCTAAACTTCGAGCCTAGGTCTCAGTTTCCTATAAAAATTCAGCTGTTCTAGATACTTTCGCTGTTCGAAATGTTTTCTATTTATTTATTTCTAACCCATTCTTTTTAAAAATATTTTCTCACTTTTTCGTATATGGAAGATGGACTTTGTCAGAGGACTACAATTTTTCAGATAGTGTCTGAAAATGTTAGTTGGTTACAGTATTATCTTCTGCCATTGTCTGTAAAGCAAAAGCCTATCTCGGAGCGATATCTCATAAATTCCGTCCAATAGAAAGACTTTGCATAGTAGCTCTAGCGATATAATCACGGGAAAAATTGAGACTATGGACTCAATTTTTAGGCATGCAGACCATAGGTCTGCTGCCGTCCCAGCTACTATAAAAGCAAAGTCGATTTCATTCGCATTCTCATAAACACACGTCCAAAATTGACTGCCGTAGTAAAAGTAATGGTAGCCATACCGGCTGCCATTACTCAGAAAGTCGAGACCTTAGGCTCGAATTTGTGAGAGACAACAACTGCTGGCTACTGGCGTCCTGCACAACAGAAAAAGTCATATTTCTTCATCAGTCTAAATCAAGCTGCCCACTGTATACAGTTGGTAATACACACCTTGTTTTTCCATTAAACTTTCATGATTACCACGCTCAATAATCTCACCATGATCCATTACCATAATCACATCCGCGTACGAATCGTTGATAAACGATGGGCAATTACAAATGAAGTTCTACCTTCATCAATTGATGCATTCCTTTACTAATCAGTGCTTCCGTATGACTATCAATCGAACTAGTCGCTTCATCCAAAATTAATACTTTCGGATTTGCCACTGCCGCCCTAGCAATCGCAAGTAACTGTCTTTGTCCTTGAGAAAGACCTTCACCATCACCAGTAATCCGTTTGATACCCATGAGGGCAAACGTTTAATAAATCCATGCGCATTCGCTAATTTCGCAGCTTTTTACCACTTCATCATCTGTTGCATCTAAATTCCCATAACGAATATTATCTGCAATCGAACCCGTAAATAAATGCGTATCTTGTAATACAATCGAAATTGTTTTACGTAAATCATCTTTCTTAATTTCCGTAATTGGGATTGTATCAAACGTAATTTCTCCATTATCAATTTCCTAAAAACGGTGATTAAATTTGTAATCGTAGTTTTCCCAGCGCCGTTGCTGCTAAAGGCTACTGCAATCAGGTTCAGCCAAACATTGATTTTTCAAAATAGGCACATCTGGAACATAGCTGAAATCCACTTCATTCAATTGAATATTCCCAATAACAGGAGTTCTTTGCTTGCCCTTTTACCCAATACCATTGTTTTGGATCACATTTGATCCCAATGTCACAGTTCCTTCATCTGCTTCAGACTCTTCTTTTAATATCGCATAAAAATTCTTTCTGCCCCCAGCCATTGCAGCTAATAAGACATTTGTTTGTTGCGACATTTTGTGCTAATGGTTGAGCAAATGTTCTTGAAGTACTGTAAAAATGAAGCTAATGCTAACGTCCATTCACTTGGAATACAACTAAATATCCACCAACTGAAGCTGTCAATGCATAATTGATATAACTAATATTTCCTAAAAATAGAGACATAATATTCAGAGTTAAATTGCGCTTGGTTTGCTGCTTCTCTTAATTGAGCATTTAAAGTTTCAAATTCTTTTTAAGACTAAGTTTTCATGGTTAAAATACTTTCCTACTTTTGTCATGCTAATATGTTCTTCGACAAAGTCCATTCCTTGCCCTAAAACTTTTTGTTGTTCCATGAAGAATTTACCAGAACGATCAGCTACAACTCTCGTCATAGACATAATGAAGACCATAATGATTAACATTACTGTTAAAATCAGGGATAAAATAATCATCATCACAAAAGTTAGCACCAATTGTACATAAGAGCTAACAATCATCAACATACTATTATTAAACGCTTGTTGAATATTTTCAAAATCATTTTGTAAAGCGGACATTAGATCCCCATGTTTATTTTGTATCAAAAACGAGATTGGCAATGTTTGAATATGGTCAAATTAAATCTTTTCTCATTGTTTTCAATCGTTTGTTGACCCTATCGTAATCATAATTTTCCCAGAGAAATAATTCGCAATTGCTCCGACAATATAAATTAAGCTAATAACTCTAGCGTTTTTTGCTAGACCAGCTACATCTTTTGTCACTAGTAAAATCTATTAATTAAAGGGCAGATAAAGTAAGTCCCTACGATTCCTGCAGCACTTCCTAAAACGACCTAATAAAGACAGCGAAAAGACTCACTTCTCCATAAATACTCCATAAAGTCGAGCTAATGTTTGCTTTATATTTTCAGGACGTTTTGGTCCGATTTTTAGCGCTCATCTACTTTTCGCTCCTTCCATTTGAGTTTCATAAATTTCACGATACAGTTCGTTATTTTTCGTTAATGTTTCGTGTGTTCCAGATTCCATTCATTTTTCCATCTTCTAACACAACAATCTTATCAGCACCTTGGATAGAAGAAATTCTTTGTGCAATAGTAATAACGAACATCTGGTAAAATAGATTAAGAACGCTACGAGATGTAATGAATCTGTTGATGTATCCACCGCAGAAGTTGAATCATCTAAAATTAATACAGCTGGTTTTCTTAACGCTCGCTCTTGCAATACATAGACGTTGTTTTTGCCCCCAGAGAAATTTCTTCCTCCTTGTTCAACTTTTGTATCATATCATCTGCATTTTCCATAATAAAATTATGAGCCTGAGCATATTTACTTTCACTTGAATCATTTCTTCTTCAGTTGCGAAGGTTTCCCCATAATAAGTTTTCTCGAATGGTTTCCAGAAAATGAGTATGTTCTTTTGAAAGAACCATCGCTGCTAGCTTCAGTAAATCAGAAAAGGCACTAGTCACGAACATCTTTCCTGCAACTCAGACACTTCCTGCCGTTGCATCATACAATCGAGGAATTAATTGAACGAGGGATGTTTTACAGAACCTGTTGGTCCAATAATTCAGAACATCCACTTTTCACTGAAAAATAGATATCATTTAACACTTCTTCTTGGTGATCTTCGTATGAAATGAACATGTAGTCGAAACTCTACATCGCCACGAGTAATTTCAGTTGGAATAACGTTTTCTGGTTCCACAATATCTACTTCAGTTTCAATCACTTCAAAAATACGATCAAATTGAAGCTTTTGTCATTATTAACATCACAAAAACAAATGAAATCATCGTAAGGACATTAAGATTTGTGTAATATAGAAAATGAAACTAATTAATTCCCCAGTTGTCATTTTCTACATGCATTACAAAAATTTCCGCAAACCACATAACTGCAATCGTACAAGCATAAACAGTTAATTGCATAATTGGATTATTCAAACGATGACATACATTGCATATAAGGCACGAGTTTTAAAGTTTGTATTTTTCAACACCAAACTTCACGTTCAGAAAGGTTCTGAACAAAATTTTTACCACTCGAATACCAATAAAGTTTTCTTGAAGAATGCAGTTAATACCATCAGTTGCCTGTTGTAATAATCTAAAACGAGAAATGCTGTTGAAATAATAAGTGCAAACTCACTACTAAAAATGGAACAGCTACTACAAAAGACTAATGAGTAATTGTGCATTCAATGATACTGCAAAAAGAATGAAATAAAAACATCATTGGTGCACATGCTAAAAATACGCATCGTCATAATCCGCTGTATTTTGAACATTTGTCACATCACTCGTCATACGTGTAATTAAAGATGCATTAGAAAAAAGTCTAAATTCTTAAATGAAAATTCTTGAATCTTCTTCATTTGCACTTCTTAATTCACTCGCAACACCGGTTCCTGCAATAGAAGCAAATTTCGCTCCTAATACAGCTCCAAGGAAATCATTGCAACAATAATCATTTGAATTCCATGCCATAAAATCATAGAAGTATCTCGATTTGAATTCCTTCGTCAATAATTTTTAACATAATAATCGGTTTGCTAACCATGAACAACTTCCACTAAAGATGGATAAAAATGCTAAAAATGGAAATATTTATATTTTGAAAAATAAGGAACTATTTTCTTTAACATCTTTTCCTCCTCTTCCTATTTTCATAAAAGTATTGTATCTATTCTATCAATGCTTAGAATGTTTTCAAACAATCCTATCAATTTTACTAAAAGATTGACATGACGTAAAAACTCCTTTATATTGTTACCATGTTCAAGTTTTAGGAGGTTAACAATTATGAGCAAAACATATTCTTTAACACTAATCTCATTGGGAGCAGCTAGTGGCAGCGTTGTCACCCCTTTCAAATTCCTTTAGGTCCTATTCCCATACGCTTCAAACTTAGCCATTGGATTGGTGGCTACCATCTATCGATCAAAGAAGCCACACTTGCTGTTGCTGTTTATTTTAGGTGCCATTGGACTTCCTGTTTTTGCAGGTGGAAAAAGGTGGATTTCAAGCTCTTTTGGTCCAACTGCTGGTTTCTAGTTTTCTTCCCTATTCGTGCATTCGTTACTTCTATCATTGCACAGAAAACAAAATGCTGTTCGTTGTTTATAGCGAATCTTTTTAGGAGAAGTTGCCCTATTTGATTGGTGAGTGATTGGATTTATACTAATTACGCATGCTGATTTTCAAAAGCTATCAATCTTGTGGTACTTCCATTTGCTTTTGCCAGATTTAATTAAAATCAGTTTCACAACTGTCTTCAGGGTTATTATTATTAAAGAGTTTTAAAAATCAAACCTTATTTCAGACAGGAAGCATAATATGAGGTTGGAGAGTAAATTTCAGCCTCTGCTACCTCTTTTATTCAACTTAGTAGGCACATAGAACTTATGGTGAAAATACAAAAGCATTAGAAGAGATAAAGGAGGATAAGGTGTGACAGAATTACTATATTAGTACTCGAGATAAAAACAATCGTGTAACAACTCTCAAGCAATTTTAAAAGGAATTGCTGAAGATGGGAAGGTTATACGTTCAACGACAATGCCAGATTATCATTGAACTGGAAACATTGCAACACCAATCTTATCAGAAAATTGCATTCCCAATTTTAAAAGCATTTTAACTGACTTTTCGGACGAAGAGATTACAATATTGTATTCACTCTGCTTATGATACAACTTTTGATGGTGCAGCAATTGCACTGTAAAAAGTTGGCAATGCCTACATTATGGAATTATTCCATGGGCGTACGAGTGCCTTTAAAGATATGGCTCTATCAATCTTACCTTATTTATTAACAACTGCCGCTAGAGAAAATCAACAGAACAAAAGATATCGTCATTTAACAGCTACTTCTGGAGATGCAGGAAAAGCTGCCTTAGCGGGTTTGCTGATGCCTACTCTATTATTGTCTTTTACCCAAAAGGTGGCGTAAGTACGATTCAAGAACGTCAAATGGTGACTCAAGCTGGCGATAATACATTTGTTTATGGTGTAAAAGGAAACTTTGATGATGCTCAAACAATGGTGATTATTTAATGATGCAGATTTAAACCAAACATTAGCAGAAAAAGTTCCAACTTTCTTCGGCTAATTCTATCAATATTGGTCGTTTATGCCCTAGAAGTAGTGTATTATATTTATGCTATACTGGTAGTAAAACAAAGGACTCTTCAAATTGGAGAAGCTATATGAATGTTGTTATTCAACTGGAAATTTCGGAAAATATTTTGGCAGCATATTATGCAAAACAATTAGGTGTTCAATCCAAACATTAGTCTGTCTTTCAAACGAAAATGATGTATTAGTAGACTTCTTCCACACAGGAACATACAACCGTCAAAAGAAAATTTGAAGTAACAAGTTCTCCAAGTATGGATATTTTAGTTTCAAGTAACTTAGAACAGTTAATTTTCCGAAATGACAAAAAGCAATGCCGAAGAAACAAAAAGCATTGATGGATTCATTAACAAACAATGGTCACTATCATATCGAAAAGTATTACACTCATACGAAGAGTTTATGCTGCTCGTGCTGGCCAAGAAGAAACAGCTGAAACCATTGAATCTGTGTTAACAAAAGAAAACTATTTATTAGATGCACATACAGCAGTAGCTCAATGTGCTTATACTAAATACCAACAAGAAACAAAGACAACACTCCTACAGTTATTGTATCTACAGCTAGTCCATACAGATTCCCCTCAAAGTGTTGTATCGGCTGCCAAAGAATCTGACGTTACCACTTTCAAGTGATCGACGAATTAATTGATGAGTACGTCAATTAAGCGGAGTAGAAATTCCTCTAGCCGTTACAAGTGTACTAGAAGCAGAAATCAGACACACAGTAGCTTTCGAAATCTCAGAGATGAAACAATCAGTTTATGACTAGTTTAAATATTTTAAGTCAAAAGCCCAGCCATGAAAAATATGGCTGGGCTTTTTATTATTAATTTTATGTATTCATTTTTCTGCACAAAATGTTGTCATAATTTCTCTTAATTCTTCTCTTTCCTTTTCAGGTAAAAGGTCCTTCTTGTTTTGCTACTGCATAAAGTTCTGGATATAGTTTTGCCACTCTTGCTACAGCTTCTTGTTGTTGCATGGGCTCTCACTAAAAATGGAATTTTTCTTAATCCATTCATGATACTAATTCAAGAATTTTTGCCGCTTCCTTATCATGTGACAGAAGTCATTAATCCCGCATTAATTTGTTTTTGTTCATATTCTGTAAAAATCTTTAATATCCATTGTCATCCTCTTTTCTTTTACTCAACTTTTGTCTAATTGTAATCAGTTCATTCAAAAATCTAATATTTTATTTTTCAAAAAATCCTTGTTAACTAATTACTTCTAATAACCTAATCTTTTTGAGGTAATGTTTCCATTTTTATCTGCCACTTGTTTGCTGTATCGATCTACTCGATGATTTAAGTCTCTTGTGTCACTAGTATCCTGTAATCTCTTCATCATACGCTTCAATGTCTTTTAATGTTTTCTAATGTGATAGTGAGTCCATATGCCATCACTTCTTTTAGTAGCGTGGTTTTAATTGAGGTTCTTGAGTTTGGCCATCCTACTAATCCAACTGCTGGGAATGTATATTCTGGTAATCCTAATAAATCGATAATTTGCTGAGCATCGTTATGTAAACTTCCTAAAAATACAGTTCCCATTCCTAGTGACTCAGCCACTACTACCATATTTTGAGCCACAATGGTTGCATCCGTTAATCCTGCAATAAAATAATCTGCTGTTCCTTGTAATTTGGCTGGTCTATCTTGAGCCTTTGTTAATTGACATTACGATGATAATCTACCACAAATAAAAATAAATGCCCACATTATTTTCCAACATATAGTTGTGTTTGAAATTGCAGCAAAAGGTAGCTTTTAACGTTGAATCTGTAATACTAATAATCGAATAAAAGCTTTCATAAGTTTACTCGTTGCAGTATGTCTTCTACATCTATAATAATTCCACTTCTTCTTTTGATTAATTCTTGCTCTTTAAACGCTCAGATATGGAGCAGTGGTTTAGTATATTTGAATTGTTTCATTCATGATTTTTACTCCTCTATAAAAATAGTGGAGCCAGACATGACAGAAATTGTTTTGCTCCACTTCCTGTCATTATTTCAAATATTTCTTTTAGCTGTTTCCAATTTGCTTTCTCTTTTATCATTACTTCCATATATTCTTGAACAACTTCCCAAGATACTCTAGAAAATTCACCGAATTCTCTTAAAAGAGCATCATCTGCAGTAAAATCTTCTCCTCAATAACATCTTGAGTATACATGTAATAGTAATTATATCGATATACAGATGATTTTTGAACATTATATGGATACATTTTGCTAACTGAACAAATCCTCAAATGAGTCAAAAATACTGTACAATCAGTGGCTCAATATTTTTCTGTTTCAACGGCGGGTGCCTCTACTTTTTCTCTGGTTTTTCCCATTCGATGTCTACAGAATGTTGAATCATATCGTAAATTTCGAACAGAAACGTTCGCTATCTGCCTCAATATCTTTTTCAACAAATTTAGTAACATATAATTCAATAGCCTTCTGGATTTGGCATCACTGAAACTCATGCCTTCGAATCTTCAAATTGATGTGACATCATTTCTACTAAAATACTATGGAAAATATTCTTCTATTTCTGTAGGATTAGCTAATAATTCTGAAAACAAGTGCCACGTTCTTGTAAATCTTCATTTCAATTTCTTACTAAAATAGTATCATCATTTATACGTTCCATTTTCCATAATATCACCTCACTTACATTACAGTTAAAAAGTCATTCATTATCAAGAGATAGTACTATTGTAACAATTTTTCATAGGAATGTAAAAGTAATAACACCTTTTCTATCATTCATGTGGCTCAATAATAACTCTACTAATTCTTTCAGCCACTACATTTCCAAAATATTTACGAACATCAATGGTCTCAAATACTCTAGAAATTGCATCTCTTTGATATTCAATTCCTGTTAATTTTTCTTCTACATCACTAATTTCTCAAGTCCCAAAAGAAATCACCGTTAATTTTAATTTCTTTAATATGATTTTGCTCAACATTTTAAATGGAATTCAACTTGTCCCTGCTGTTGTACATTTTTCGATTGTGTTAACGCAAATTTTGGATTTTTCCCATAGTTCCAATCAGGATTATTAAAATATGTCTTTCCTCAACTCTTCAATCCAATCTTTGTGCTGTTAGAACATGACTCTTTAATAGGTAGTATCTTCCCTTGAAAATATAATAACACTTCTCTAAATTGTAAAATATCTAAATCTTGGAATTCCTCTGCCAAATAAGGTTTTAATATTTGTAACACGTGAACGAACAATTTAATTCCTTTTGATGCAATTTTATCAGCTTTTGGACGTAATAATTGCGGTAAAATCATTATCCCACATCTAACATCAATGTTCCGTAGAGCTGTTAAACATTCATTATTTGGGTATTGCATTTCCTGAGAATCCATCAATGAGTAAATCATTTCTGCCTTGAGTTTCAGCGCCAGTTCTTTACATTTTATAGCGCCTTTTGAATCACAGGCTCTGTAAATTTCCCAAAATCACGGAAACTTCTCCGTCATCTTCTGTAATGAAGCGAAACAAATTTCCCTATCATGATAAACAGCTCCCACCACGACGTCTAACAACTTGGACTTTTAACGAATCGACTCCATCTTGATTTACTTCTTCCTTGCATATTTTGATTTTTCCCAATAATAATCGCATTTTTCCATTTATCATAAAATAACAAAATCCAGCTCATCTAATTTTTCTCATTTTAATAAGAAATATTCGGTTGCCAAATTTGTTGTTGCATCGATAAATTTCTTTCCCATTTCTTTGATTTTTACATAATACATGACCTAACCTCTTTTCTTATTTACTACAATTGTTCTAACAAAACGTTCTTAAAGAAAAGTAAGCAACTTACTTAAGAACGTTCTATAATATATCTGATTTCCTTTTAAAAATATCTAATGTCAGCCTTGCTCTTCATGGTAAATTAACTGACCAAATAAATTATCTTTAATACACATTTTCCATTACGATAACGTGTCTTCTATTATATAACGGAATCAGTATACTTTTTGTATTTCTTTTGTAATTCTTTCCGTTGACCCATTTCGACTTTAAAATAAGTCACTAATTCTTTCATCAATTCCTGCCAGATTCTTTTGCATGTTTTCTTGATTAAAAATAATCGTCGATTTAAACAGGTCATTTCTTCACTCATCGTAGTTTGCCTTGCAATTGTTGATAAAAATCATGCATCTTACGATAATACACTTTTGTAAATTCTTGTCCCAAATTTAAAAGATAAAATTATTTTGTAGCTTATAAAACGGAGATATATATGTGATTTACATGCGAAAATATATAATAAATCAACCAATTTCTTGGGGCGTTAGTGATGCAAAAAATTCTAATGATTCAAAATCAATCAATTATATTCTGTTTACTACTATTTTGAACTTCTTCTAAAATGCAAAATTTTCTTTTCATCTTTAATATAATAAAATCCTGTATAATCATCCTTAAAGTTGATAATGAAGACATCCCTTTAATAATAATGATTTTTAGAACTTGTTTTGTATCAATACAGCTGAGTTTGAAAATAAATCGAACTACTTAATACATGATTCAAATAAATCCTGAAATGCTTCAGTATGGTCGTTGCATCTATGACACTCCTCCTTGTAACTTAGTCCACATTCCTATTATAGAAATGTCTCTTTTGTATGTATGTTTCATTTCGTTACAGATTTCATGTAAGCTATCTTCTTTGTAACAAAATTGAAATAAAGAACCAGTTGAAGCATTTCTTAATAAACCTTCAACTGTCTTTTATTCACATCTCTCTTAAACGTGTTGCGATTACTTGTTGCTGGATGTGTTGCAAACGAAATCTTTTCTTCATTTCCCTAAAAGTTTGCTATATATAATGCTGCACTTTCGGATACAGCACATCTGCATCCTTTGCTGGAGCTTTGGGAGATTTTCCAGTGCTCAGAATCTACCCTTGAGGAGTTTTCAAGTGAGTAAATTCTACTAGGCCGGTAGCATCACGCTCGAAATATTGCGTTTCTTGGGTACTGCTAACTGTAAAATCAGCCAGACATAAATGGTCCTAATATCATTGCTAAAATAGAAATCACCATCAATGTCCTGACAATTCCATTTTCATCATGTCTTTTGAGACGTCTCGAAGAACGTCCCCAAAACATCATACGACTTTCAAATTGGACTAAAAATAGCAATCCCTGCTCCAAGTGCAGTGCGATGTAGTTTTGTAATCTTACATCGCCAGGCACGAGATATGACACCATTCATGCAGCTCAGAAACTCCTTCTAATTCCTCCACAGATTCAAACGTTCATGATAAACCTGTATTTCTAACCTTCTGCTGCTTTCAGGAGGGCTTCCCTGTTGCAAATGCATTCGGTGGGTCACATCGTCAATCACGAAATATTCTTGGTCTTGGAACTTTTGCAATCATCGCCATATCTTCAACAATATGCTGCCACAATTGAGGCGCTTGTTCGTATTCCGTCACTTTCGTTGCATGATTTGATCACATCACAGCATCTGTTGATTGACTCATCGTCATCATGGTATATGCAATCCACCTGCAACTAAAGCTATTACCCATTCCCTGCAACAGCAGTATCCGTACTATATAACCCTAATCCAATACCTACTAGTAGAAATAAAATTAGGCCATAAAATCTGCTACCAACTCAAGTTTTCTCTGTGGTGGCAGCAATTTGTTTCATACATCATCGTCACCTACGGTCAATTTTTAGGGTGAGACTTTTGGAGACTGCACGCTCTTCACTGGAATTTCCAACATTGTTCTGTACAAATCCACCCAAAATTCACTGACGTATTGTGGAATCATTTGAGATTTTCAATGTTATATTGTGCCACACTTGAGTTATATAATTGAGCGAGAATAAAGCCAATTTTTATTTTCTGTATTGTTGTTAATTCTTTCTTGTGGTTTCAATAAAGTTTGTGTTGCTTTTTAAAATCAGGATAGCTTTCTGAAGAAGTGCTAAAAATTGTGCATAATGTTCCACTTAATTGAGTTTGAAACAGTCCATCTCTGAACGAGACGAGCAGCTGCTTTACATGTTTGTTAAATTGATTTCTCATTGCGATTACTTGAGAAAGTGTTTCTTGTTCATGTTTCAGCATAGCCTTTTGCAGTTTCTACTAAATTAGGAATTAAATCGGTACCTTACTCCCTAATTGAGACATCAATTTGAGCAGCTAGCTGGCCTCCACCCAGTTTTATGTTTACAAGCTACCATTATATGCGAGATACGCCAGATAATGGCTGCTGCAATAATTCTGAAATAATCCCTTAGTGTCATATTGACACTCTCCTTTATATTTTATACAGTTAATTGTACACAGATCGTGTTTTGCAAACTGTCAGCGATTAGTGAACTTGATACCTGCATATTTACGCAACTTACCTCATGCTAGACCCTAATGGGAGGCATGTCACTGAGTTCAACAAGCTTTTACAAAAGTACTGTGGAACCCTGCTACACCTCTCCACCATCAATGGACTGTGGAGACTTACCAGAAGAGTTGTTCAGTGGATTCAACAAGGAAAGGAGCTGGTTGCTTTTCTTCATTCAAAATAACTACCATTGGACCTACTCGATTCGGCTTAGACTATACTGTCTTCGTGGCATTTGCAGGAGTTTAGAAAAGAAATTGGATTAGTTTATTAGATGAGATGCTCTGAAGAAACAGGACTACTGATGCTGTATCCCTAGGGTGAATCTGTTTTAGCCAGTTTTCGATTATCTTGAAAAGGAAAACAACCTAGCATTCGCCTCCCTTAGATATAGAGATGGATCGATGGTTAGCAATTGCTTCTTCTGGAAGAGTTAATCGATTCAATAGAAGAACCTCGTATTGCCAATTGAAGTATCATTTCGACCATCGACATTTTACTGAGGCTTTCATCGCTCGCAGATCGTGGTCGGATTGTTCCAGCCGAAAAGTTTTCACTCACTATTCGTGAGAGTGCAGAAGGTTCAATAGCTATATTTACTGGATTGCTAAAGGTTTAGAACAAACTCCCTAATTTCTTCCATTGCACTGAAGCACTATCGTGCTGGAATACGAGCAAGAATTGAAAATTTCCCCAGCTTTCAGACTAGTTCAGCAAAATTCAAACGAGATAATGGATAAACACTACAGACTTGCCGTTAGTAAGTCTTGTACTCAGACCACATATGCAAATACAAAGCAGACTTTCCATAGTAGTCCCAATGACCAGAGAGGTTTGCTGGCCGTCGCTTACTACTATGCTAGAGAGTCTTGACGTATTTTATAAAAGAATCGTCGATTAAAACGCACACTTTCTCAGCTCTTTCAAATCTCATCTACGTCTTGCTTCAGTGTCAGCTTCCACTAAATGATAATGAAACCCCATCAGTAATCTCAGACAAAGGACGAAAACTTCGTTTCCTCCGCTTCACTTCATCTGAAATGAACAATATCTCTACGACGATGAGTCATTTTCAATAATGTTTGAGTCATAAACTGGATGATCCACTAACACTGTTTACTCTTCCACCATTAGCCTCCAGCTTAATAGTCAACTAACTTTCCATCTTTCAATATCTTCATCAGTCAGTGTGTTTCCTTTAAACAAACGAGTGCATTTTGTTGCTGAGTTGCTTAGAAAGCAGAATGAATCCATATCCTCGATTTGTTTGAAAGCATTTCTTCCCATCTGCACGTAAAATGGCAATATCCTGAGACAATAATTTGTCTTGGCCATAGTAATTAATAATTGCTGCTCCGTTAATCGCTGATGAGATTCTTCCCAATAAAGTCAATTTCTTTCGACGTATAATGGTCACTATTAGCCTCTCTCTTATGGATTTTCTTTGACAAGACATTCGTACTGATATTTAACTACGCGAGTCTACCATACCTATGAATAATCATGCACCAACAGCAAGACCAAATAAGACGTACGTAATTTTTGGTCTTGACTGTCACTATAAGATAAAACAACAAAAGCACCAATGGCATGAATAATTCTTTCATAAAACAATATTTAAAAATCCATGATTTTATTTTCTAATATATTGAGAACTTTCTCAAATAAAAGCCCTAAGTTCAAAATAATGTGATGGAAATGATAGCCTGCGTCTCCTTGGAAAACATCACCAATAAAATAGCTACATGACCTAAGTGCCAGTGCCAGTGGGACATGTTTCCATTAGCATTATAGGTGAATAGCAATCACTGGTGCTATTTAAGTAAAGCTATGAACATTAAAAATCTGTCTTTTCATTAGATATCCTTTTCTACTGTATATACAGTAATTACTTTGCTTACAAATTCAATGTTTTTGCTAGAAATGGGAGGTTACTATAAAAATGAAAAAGACTTCCCAGAATGGTTCACATGAATTGCATTCCTTTACTACTTCAGAAGTCTTGCGCACCCCATTCGTATTCTTATAAATAAACAACCAAATAAACAAGACTTCTTGCTGGAAAATTCAGGACCCATGGGCTCAATTTTTAGCAATGAACTCGCCCTTGCAGGACAACGTCTAGCTTCTTTTCAGAAGTCAATTTATACTTTTAATTACATCATACATTTCCTGGATTATTCAGGCGTTTGCTGGTGCAATAGATTGGTTATCAGCCTGGCTACTTCTGGTATTAATAATAAAACCCAGAATGCGGCACACATTTGTAAAAGCCAGACAGAGTTGCTGATGGGATCTACCAATTTCCTGCTTCAATCATATTCACCCATTCATACTTCCTTGCAGCCTGTCAATTTCCTAACTCCGGGCTTTCAAATGAGCCGGTGCCAGGAACCAACTAATCACATTTGTTGCCAGTTTGACTAAAATTTA